>Ga0214477_100577_pt1 | contig 24940 bp, 22 predicted proteins | sample M1_20Mar14CPVII9_FD_165058 | JGI IMG/M metagenome (GOLD analysis project Ga0214477, IMG submission 165058) | Marine eukaryotic communities from Monterey Bay, California, United States - M1_20Mar14CPVII9sort6BwellC16 | ecosystem: Environmental > Aquatic > Marine > Unclassified | place: USA...
ATTGGTTTGTTTAACGGTTTTGATGATGATATCGCAACTTATGGGGGAGGAGCACCTTGTGGTCTGCATGGGCCTCGTTCTGGATCAGTTGCAATTGTTGAAGATGACTTCATTGAGTCACCTGAGATCAAGTTTGTAATTGAACCCTCGATATGTGTGTATCAAGCCGAGTTGAAGGTGCCCAAATTTTGTGAAGATGTAGACGAGAGTAAGGCTGATGATGAAGATCTAATATGGCAGCGCTGAATAAGTAGAGTATGACTTTGATACGATATACACGAATATGATCTGAAGATACACACTAATGTCGTAAACACATGAGGATCGGGGCCAATGCGCTTGAGTAAAAATAAAGTATACAACACAATATATACAACAACCTAATTAGTGTTACAAATGATACCATTCCTGCGGCTCAAAAATGGAATGATATCTTCAAAATTGATGAAATACAACTGTACAATGTGCTCAGGCAATCTCTTCAGCTTCCTCCGTTGCCTGTTCAGCTGGCTGTTCATCAGTATCTACAACAATTCCTGCCTCCTTCTCAAACTCTTTGTATTCGTCATCTTCTGCTGACACCTCCTCCTTACCTGTATCATCGAGTAGTACATCTTCCGGTTTGAAGTATGCAGATTTTTGACCAATCACTGACCAATGAATTTCATTATCATCGCCGGTTGGTACTACTACATCACTTTCTGCATCAGATGGGAGGATGAGATTAAGGAAGATGGCAATAACACTACCAATACAATAACCTGTAGAAAGGAAGATGCTAACAGCATTCCGAAGACCCTTCATTGTATCACTACAATCAGCACATGTCCAGAAACTTGCGGTGTATGGGCTGGCCCTCATGTCTTGGAAAGCATATGAAATGGCTGAGAAGTGTTCTTCACAGGATTTGATTATGGGGTTCTGTTCAGACTTTCCGTATGATGGACCGAGATAAGTTGACATGTAATCCCAAGTTTCGCAAGTCTGACCATATACTTCTTTTTGAGGATTAGGAAGACTTTCACCGCCACAAAGAGGTCCACAAGCATCAGATACTGGCTTGTTCTTGCAACCACACTGTGCTCCTGTCATGTTGTAGAAAGGGCATACTATCTCATGAACTTCTAATCGTGAGTGTAATTCCCAAGCTTGGCATGTCTCTCGTCGAACTATGAGGTCGGGGTCAGGTATTTCACTTTCACCACCCTCGCAGATTGGGCCACACGTCCTACGTTGTTGACATAACGTTCCACACTCTGGTTCTATATCTGACAATACCGGACATGCACATCCATATGCAGCATCACTGTAATACTCCTCGCAAGTCTCATTCTTATCATTATTGTACCAACTTGGAAGGTACATTGAATATATATCCCATGATCTACATGCCGTATTCCATATACTATGTCCAGGAGAGTGGAGGAAGTCTTGACCATTCGTACATATACCACCACACGAGTCGGGATGCATTTCATTACCTGTACAACCACATAATGCTCCCACGGCATTATAATTTACACATTCCTGTGAATCTGTCTCGAAGTGACTTTTCAATTGCCAATCTTTACATGATAATTCTTGATTATGTATATCCTTCACGACACGATCCGGATCAGGTAGGGAGGAAGTATCGGAAGAACTATCTGACGATGAACATAGCATACCACAACTATCCGAGGGTATCTCAATACCAGGACAATCACATCCATATGCAGCAGCTGTATATCTATCAGCACATGACGTCGCATCATCGGATACTATGACCAAGTTTGTAGAATTGGTATCCCAACTCTCACATGTTGCACCGAGCACTTTCTTGTTTGGATTAGGCAATTTAGTTGTGCCATGACCGCATAATGGTCCACAAGTTAACTCTTCTTGTTGTCTATTATTTCTTGAGGGAACAACTATTATTCCAAAAACACATCCCAAAACAATTGAAATTACACCCAGTCCAACAGATGCAATAATCAAGAGACGTTTCCGTTCTATACCAAAGCAAGTATCAATAACAGTTGCAACAGGAGGACTTGGTGGCTCCTCGACTGTATATGCTTCTGCTACTACTTGATCACTTTGTTCTAAATGTTGACTATGTGCATTCATGGTTGGTTGTACTTGCTCGATATCGTTGGCAGTACTACCCTCACCTCCACTTTCGGGTGATGGCTCTCGATTACTTGGATATACTCTATGTGCACCAGGTATAGACTGAATGGAAGGACGTCTTGTTTGAACTGCAGGCGGTGCTTCTCCTCTTTCTCTATCATAATCTAATGCTCGTCTATTAGCATTCTGCATAGCTTCCATAATACCATGAGGTGTAGTTATAGCACTAATACCACATTCTAATCCATGATCAACATCAGATTTGACTCCACCTCATCGTGGTTCGTCGTTTATGTGTAAACCGAAGCTGGTATCATGTGATTCATTGCCATCATTGTCTATATTATTATTATGATTTGTTGTTGTTGATTTAGATGAAGAAGTAAGTGGTGGTGGTGATGCTGCTGCAGGTTTCTTATCATCATTTGATGGTTGTTTTGGTGTATTGTCGTCTTCGTCAGTATCCTTGTCGTTAACTGCAGCAATTGAGCTTTTGCCTTCAGTAAGTTCATCGGATTTCTTCATGATTAATAGCAGTACATACACAGAAGATTATATAGTTAAGGTTATAACAGTATGCCTCTCTGCTCTTTTGCAAATTGCAATTGATGTCTCTCCACTTTTTTTTGCAAAGTGTAGCTACACTATACTTAGCTTTCAACTCTCTCTTGTGATTGGAAATACAGATAAGATCCTTAAAGACAACAAGATGAAGACAACAACAAACTGTATAAGATGTTGGTAACACAATCCTCTATGCTATTGTGTCGTCCCGAAGCTCTATTGATGTAGTGTTCACTCTTTCCCTAAGTGATTTCTACTGCAAGAAACAGGTCTTCAATGCGAAGGTTTACTTTTGGCGATAAACCGGTATTGAAGTCATCGAAACTACGATTACATTTTGGCGATCTATCTTAAGATCGATCGCCAACTATCATAAGATAAGGTATCCTATCTTAAGATACTTAAGATACTTAAGATAGTACGGTATCGTAAACATTGAGTACGGTGTTTTATTACGACTTCTTCATACCACTAACACTATGTTGCCATTTTCAACGCATACTAAGTACACCAATACATGCTTGATATATAAGTAGTTGCAAACAAAGAACTATGATGCCATGGTGGCAGCCATCGGCGGCCGTCGGTCGGTATAGTGAAGATGAAGACAGTTATGACGACGATGAAGACGAAGATTACTATAATGATGAAGATGACGAAGGCAATAGTGATTATGATGACGATGACGACGAAAACGAACTGCCTTCAGTTTTAACATTTCCTTCACTTCTTGGTCCTTCAAGACAAGTTCAAATCCAACGAGAAGAAGATGATGAACATAGTATTGGAGATGATGATGAAAGTGAGGATGATGAAGATACCGAAGAAGATAATAGCGAGACAGAAGAGACAACAAAATATTATTCAGAAGATGATTTAAAATCACTCAAGGTGGATCAATTGAAGGCCATTCTTCGGAAGAAAAAGATGAAACTTTCAGGTAGGAAAGCTGATCTTGTTGCTAGATTGAAGGGTCAAGAAGTTATAAGTAATGAAGATGAAGATGTTGCTATTGATGAATCGGAGGAGGGGTTAAGTAAACTCACTGTTGTTCAATTGAAGGAACGTCTTCGTCTAAATGATCTGCCTGTATCGGGTAATAAAACTGAACTTATTGAGAGGTTGATGGGACGAGAACCACCGAAACTAGAGACGTGGAAGAAGTCAAAGGCAAAACAAATGTTGAAGAATATGTTTGCAGACGAAAATTCAAAAGTTCACACACTGTCAGCAGAAGCTATCCATCAGTCTCACCCTCGGTTCAAAGTATACCCATTCGACAAGTTTCAAGGATATGTACAAACAATCAAGGGAGCAAGCAGCGAGTTGAAAGAGATTAATAGGGTGACAGAGAGAGAAGTTTGGGAAGATACACAACGTAACCCTAGGCCAAATATGACCTTCCATGGTTATCCTTTTTGGGATACACACAGTGGCCGTGATCTCTTATATGAAGATGTTAAAACTGGAAAGGCTTATTCAATGAAGCCAATGGAGTTGCAAACGACACAATCTGCATATAAGCAGTTTCCATCAAAAGTATTTGGTAAACGTGTGCATCAAATGAAAAGATTTGTGAGAGAAGAACCTGGGTGGGTAGCAACACGCAATAAAAAGGCCCAAAAGATGCATGAGGCTGAGGTGAAATCTATGAAAGAAGACTGGGATTCGCAGCATGTGGAGAACGATATTGATTACATTTGTGGAAAGTTGGAGGAGGTATTCAAACCAGATAATTAAAATAGACATTGGGTTTAGCTTAACAACTCTGCCTCAACAACATTGTATGTTTCCTTCGAGCTCTACGGTAGATAGATAATATTATAAGATAGAGATAGGCTTAGTATGACGATTAAACTGTGTGACTTATAGTTTAATTAAACTCTAATATTACCCTACATTGTAAATAGATAACAGGGTAGTCTTTTCAATAGCAAGATCATTGCAGATGTTGACGAATAGGGAGCTGTAAAGCATAACAAACCCCGCTCTATATTATAGCCAGATACTCTGGCAAGTATTGTCAATGTAAAGCTTGTGAAAGATAGCCTGATGATGGCAATGTAAAGCTTGTGTAAAGATAGCCTGATGGCAGAAACAGATGACAGTAGCACATTTGACAGACAAGTCCCCCTTTTATTTAGTATATCTGTCAGGTTTCTTCGTATTCCTCTTTGACCTTTGAGGAGCAGGGGGAGCAGGAGGAGCAGGAGAAGGAGCAGCAGCACTTCTAGAACTTCTAGAACGTTGACTCTTTGCAGAAGACTTTGTACGGCTACCAATGGTCTTTGGAGGAGGGGGCGTACGGAGAGGTGTAGCTGGATTTAAGCTTTTGCGACGACTAGGTGTAGTTTGAGAAGAGCTGCTACTCTTGCGGGAGTGTGTTGTGTTTGATTGGGGTGTTGTATCAATTGACGAGGCAGATGATTTAGAGTTCTTGGCAGTGCTGGGAGGAGCTGTATCAGATACAGTAGGAACAGGCTCTGTCTTCTTGGCTGGACTCTCTTCCTTGGGTGGACTCTCTTCCTCGGGTGGACTTTGTTGCTTGGCTGGGGTACTACCCATACCCATGCCGAATGCTGAAGCAAGTGCACTTGCAACTCTACCAGATATACTTGATGGTGCCTCATCACCTGTTGAACCATTTTGATCTTTAAAGTTTCAGAAGGTAAAGAAGTGAGGCATGAAACAGACACAAACTGTCAGGGATAATGCAAACCAAAGTATAGATATAAAACATACCTGATGTATCAATAGAGAGTCCAGGCTTCTTCGACTTATCATCATCCCCATGATAATCTTCATCATCTGCTCCATCTCCATTCACATTTCCATCTTCCTGAACATATTCAGGCAAAAGTTGCAACCTCCGCCAATGACCTTGACCGGAGGAACCGCCTGTCCTCAAGAGAAAGGCTTGTTTCTGGCATTTCTGTTGCTCATTCTCATCATCTGGGATCATAATTGGATCCGGACCGGTTGCTGAATCATAGACAGTAAAGAAAGTGTTGAATGCATATGACCCTGCAGTAAGCTCAAGATGGTTCATCTGGATGCCATCATTTCCCATGAAATCATCTAAATACTCATCGAACGTTTCGGCAAGATAATGGTCTACTACATCTCGGCCATAACGAGAATAATAATAATCCTTATGGTTGGCAAGCTCTCGGTAAATGATGTTCTTTACTCGCCTCCAGAACTTTTGATGACCAAAAAAGATCTGAGCTAATGCCATCCACCCACACAATCCTCCACCATCATTCTCTTCGATATCAGAAAATACAAGGACGGATTCGACATATTGTTGTTCAGCATCATCGGTTGCTGCTGGCTCTTCGGGTGGTTCCTCCTCCTCATCATCATCGTCAATAGTGATCGGATCCTTGGCTGCCGACTTCTTACGTTGGAGCTTATTGAGTAGATTTCGAGGGGAGGGTAGCTTCTTACCTCCCTTTCGAGGAGATGCAGGCGATGAATTGAGCTGATTTCTGGGGTAGTATAGTGAGGAGATGAAGAGTAATAGGAGGTGTGTTAGTGTGTTGATTGCAATGATTATGACCTACGGTCATAGGGCGCATGTAAAGTCGAAAGGGAGAGAAAGGGCTCAACAAAACAGTCAACAACCCCCGCCCTGTACTAACCTCTTCTTATGTTGATGCTGCTTCTTCTTTGATGGAGATAGTTGCTTGGTCTTCTTGGATTTGGATGGATCATTCTTCTTTTGTTCCTTCTTTGATCGATGAGATACTGCAAGTAATATGCGAAGAAGATATAGGTTGTTAGAGTTGAGTTACGAATTGCAATACTATGAAAAGCAGATATGGATATTTGGTCAATTGATAAACTCACCAGACATCTTGGAAAAGGCACTAAGCTCTGATACAACGCTATCATCATGGGACGATCCACCTTCAGACCCGCTAAGATCAAAGTGGCCTTCATCATCATCTTCTTCTTCTGATTCATCTGACTCTCCTCCCATGATGCGTCTTGCATTAGCTCTTTGGGCTTTTGCTTTGGCATCTTGTTGAGAACGTTCATGTTCTAACCTCGAAGGCTTTAGAGTAGTGACACGACCGTGTGCTTTACCAATAGAAAGAATACAGGCAACACCGGGAACAGACTGTTTAGTAGGACGACCTGTAACATCACAGGGTACTTTACCAGAGGTAAGTATAGACTCGGTGGATACTTCATTTTCTAGCTCAATATCGTTACCTTGTAGTTGTTGAAGGTTTACATCCAAATTACAAAGATAAATGGCATATCGGTAGGTTTGTGGTCCTCCGTATATAGTGGATAACGACGATTCGAAATGATCCTTCCTATTGTTGGCATACTTCTCCTTGCCCAAACGTCTCATTTCCTTCATTTGCTTGTTGGTCTGGGCATATGCAAGGGATAAGAGATGGATGGGGAATGGGAACTCAAAGATGATCCAATTGCCACATGGGGAGATGATTGTTTTTGTGACATTATGCAGTCCAATCATCTCGAGAGATAAGAGAACTATTTGAATGATGAGGGTATTGTGGACTGGCCCACCTATCCCATCTGATGCTCCCTTAGCAACGAAGTCTAATGTTGTCAACAACTGTGAAGGACCAGAACATGCATGTCCGTGTTCATTAGGAGTTGGTGTCCACGTCACGTCGATTAAGCCCGGTACACCTGGAATATTTACATTGTAAGAAAAGGCTGACCAGTTCGGATCAGGAGCCTGATCATCCGGGGCCGCAATGGGAGGAGCAGTAGTACGAGCTTCAGTGTCAGCAGCAGCAGCAGCATCAACACGAGCGTCAGTACGAGTAGTAGGAGCAATAGGATGATTGATAGGTACTCGGATTCTCCCGGTGGTGGGTGGATTGACGGTGGTGAACTTGACCGTCTTCTTCTTACTTCTTGATCTTGTTTCTCTTGACATGGTAGCTTCAAATTGCGATTGGTATAATCTATTGTTGAATTCAGGAGCTATATTTACTCCTGGTATGATGGGTGAGTAGTAAGGATATAATTTCCAAGTTTGTGGAAGAGGTTTGTATTGTGATCTATCACTCCCTTTTCTGAAACTATTGAGAGAATTGGAGAGGCTACGCTTTTCGGTGTTATTGATATCAGTTAGTAGAGATGGATCAAAGGGTGGATTTCCTTGAATATCTACGTAGTGACGATTGATTTGACCGAGTGTGAGTCCTTCAACTAAGTTGATATACTTCAGAAGATCGAGTTGGTATTGATTGAGCCGGTTCATGAATTATGAGATGAGTTGAGCATTGCAAAAAGTGAATTCAACGCGCGGGTTTCTGTATGATCACAATAAAATTTAAGCTTTCCATTCATAGTTTCCCAATATTTCAAAACTAATACTTAGTAATCCAATACACATAGCAATCCAATCTTGTTTGAGTATGGAAAGCATTTATTTGAAAAAAGGTTTGAATGGGTAGGATACCAAACTCCGGTATCTTTTCAATGCAATGGCAATTAATAATTATTGCTATCGTTTTTCAATGGTTGGAACCACATATGAATTATTGGGCTCTATAAGTGCCTCTATCTAGTCAAACCAAACTACAGACGATCAACTAATGTGGTCTCTTAATAGCGGTAGCGGTATGTATGTCAGTATTCTTATCACTGCACCACAACCTACCATCGAATTCAATAAATAATATCATCATTATTGACCAATGTTGGCATATATAGGTGGACCACGTCATGCAAGTACTCAAAGCTTAGAAGATGATAGCTCGGAAGACAATGAAAGCATTCATAGTAGCTCGGAAGATGATACAAAATATGATGTGGATTCCAGAGATGAGGAGATAGAATTACTCTCGACCAAGTTGTCAACAACACTTGAATTGTTAGCAGAATCACAAGCTAAATGTAAACAGTTAGAGAGGGAATTGGATCAATTATCAAAGAAGAAGAATACGAATAATAGCAGCCGTGGAAGTACTCCCAAAAAGAGCATCAAGTACCGATCAAAATCAACACAAGTAGTAGCTTCGGATATAGATTCAATGTTATGTGATAAGACGCCGCTGAGGGACAATGTAACATGTCATGATATTCTTTTCTATGGCTTATGCATTGTTGGATTTGGAGATAACCGTCAAAACGTGAGGTTTGAATTGAATGAGAATCGTTTTAAAGGATTCTTTGGAGTTGAGCCGAGAACTGTTAAAGATTTACTTACGACATTAAAAGAAGAGTTTCCCGATGAGTTAATATTCAAGCAAGTTATGATGGCCATGAACTGGTTGAAAATGTGTGAGTATCTATGAATATGAATGTATTAGTATGTAAAAATCTTGCAATAAACTTACCAAATGCTTAGATCCCACTCACATAGGACTTGCTGCTCGGTTTGGGTATGGAGAAGAATTCATAGAGGATAATGTAAAAGAGTATACTGCAAAAATTCAATCACTTAAATCACAAATGATAGTTTGGGGAGGGTTCAATGAAGAGGACATTCACATAACTACCACTGATACTGTCAACTATGGTACTCAGGAATTCAGAAATGGTAAGTTATCTTATGCTTGCTTGGGTTAGTGAATCTTCGTTCTTCTTCTAACCATTGGTACCTAGATCCAAGTACAGATTATTACAATGTTAAAGAGAATGGTTGTGGTTTAAAGTATCAATATGAAATATGTCTCAGGAGCGTAAGTACAGAGGATGGCAAGACAAATAATGTATTCGTAACAACTTCTAACTACTATCTTTCTCATTAGTCAAGATGTGTTGGCATGCAAGGACCTTATAAAGCTGGGTCGACGCATGATAAGACATTATTTTGTGGAGGTACCAAGGAGGATGGTATGGCAAACTGGGATAGATCAGCTTCATACTTCAAGTACAAGAATGGGCAGAAAACAATCGGTGACTCTGCCTACGATGGAATCCCAGAGGTGGCCACTGTTTCACGCACTGGGCAGTCTCTTCATGTAAGACAGTTCATTAACCGTGCCAAAGCAAGAGGAGAAAGTTACCATTCAAGGCTGACAAACTTTGGAGTTTTGACAACTTCCTTCCGACATGGATCCTCCACTGAAAACAAAATGGATTTGCATAAAATGTGTGCTGAGGCTATTAGTGTTATTGTTCAATTTGATATGAAATATCACCCTCTAATGGAAATGTGAGTGAGAGGGCGTGTTGTGTAGTAGATAAATTAACTAAAGTTGACTACTGATTTGCTTTTACTGTTGATATAAAATGCTTCTTAAACTAGCTACTTAGAATATAGACCGAAGACTTGAGAGATCAATTAGAAATTAGGTTAATCGAATCAATCTTTAACACTCCATCCTTCTGCACCAGCACCCTCATCTTATCTTTCAATCTTATAACCTGTCTCTCAACCTCCCTCCATGATATCAACATCTTCAGAAATAATTTTCGCGTAGACAAAGAGGCTCATTTGATCGACGAACCACTACTGCATCATGATATTCAACATGTTCAACCACTACAAAGTCGTCATCAACCATGGGGAAATAACCATCAACCCATTCAACTGCTACCCAATCAACTACTACCCAATCAACTACTACCCAATCATTTAAAGTCGTCACAAATAATAAGAAAATAATAAGAACAGTAAGACAATACTCTCCCCACCCTTCCTTCTTTACATATATTATTATGTTTCCACAGATGTTACCATATAAAAGCTGAGCTCATGATACGCTATCTTAAGATGGAGGTATCTTAAGATTCTTAAGATAGAAGATAGTTGGCGATCCATCTTAAGATAGATCGCCAAAATGTAATCGTAGTTTCGATGACTTCAATACCGGTTTATCGCCAAAAGTAAACCTTCGCAGTGAAGACCTGTTTCTTGCTGGTCGCGGCACCTCAAGTAAAAGTTTTTAGCGATAGAACGAAGTACCTGTCGGTCTTGATTATTACATGCACCGACACCATAATATGTAGGCCTCTTGCTGGTTTCCACGTGCCATGCCGTTGTGCCATTACTTATCGCTCTGTGACAGCAGGAAAGTGCGCATTTGTATTGTTTTTTATGTGCATACGTGATGTCGATACAAAGTATCGGTGATTTGGTTACTTTATTTGAGATTAGTCTGACTTTTGATTGCCTTTGCACTCCTGTGAACTAACAGAAGTTTCTTCATTCGCCTCTCTTTTGTCATCATACTTCCAGTGGAAACAATCGGAGATGTAATTGCAACTCATGAAGTGAGTGAGCTAACTATATCGAGGGGAAAGAATACACTCAGAGGATTCAGGGATCTCTCATGTCGGATACTGTGTGCTCCTTTCTAATTCTATCAGCTGTCTTATAGTCATATTCCAATATATTTATTATTTGCTCTTTCAATATGTATGTATTATATATTAATATAAAACATATTATGTTATTAATATTATTATGTATGTAGTCGCACTATTTACTATTTGTATCTCAGAATGTGTATTGTGTATCGTATCCTCTACTGTATGCTTTACATTATTCTATAAACCCCACAACACGGCAGGGATAGACTCTTGAATTGAATATCTTCATCTCATCTTAGTTTATTGTTCTATTTGTAGAGTACTGTCTTATATCTTCATCACAGTCGTAGCTATTTATATGTCTACAAAAGTTGCTAAGATAGTAGGGTATGTTTAATCGATAGCAAAGTCAAATGTCAAATAGACAACGAAAGATTGTGTCATAAAAACATCCTCATTGTTGATTGGCCATCAACAACGAACGTCATCTAGTAGTAATTTGCTTCGGCGAGGCGCGAGTTGGCATGAAATCGATTTGAAGAAAGTAGTCGAACTAAATCATACTGTAATTTATTCGGTACTAACATTATTTCTCTAATAGAATAACCCTTTACAAATACAAAATAGACCCTTGTGATTCCTCTGGGCAGTCTAGATTGGCAACAATACAATTTACTTAGCCCTTAAAAAGTTTGGTCGCCGAATACCTTTCTCGAATCGGCGATGAGGCCCTTGTAAACACCATCACTAATCACTACCTCTAGCAAACAGAACAACCCCCTCTCTAGACGGCGCCGCCCTCTTCTACCCTTCATTATTATAACTATGATGTGGCAAAATAAACGCAAGGTCGGTATTGATCATGAACCTACTGCAATGGAATTAGAAATGAAATCCGTAGGACGAACAACAAAGGGGGAGGACATCAACTTCAATAAATTCTTCTTTGATAGCCTAGGAGCGTCAGTAGAGGCATTTATTGATGCTAGTCCATTAGGCGTATCTACACCAGTCGAGCCATGGAATCCTTCTACTGATAAGAAGAAGGCATACCTCAGTAATCCCATGTCAGTTTTGAATAGTGTCAGTGAAAGGATTGATGCTTCAATATCGCCTAAACGTCTATTCAATCGAGTAGGGTCATCATCATCATCATCATCATCATCATCAGCGGGGAATATGTGGGGCATGACATTGATGCTTATGAGTCTACGCGAGGGATTATCCAATGCTACTGCATTGTCGGGGGAGAAGAATACAGTAGAGGACGTCGATAGTCCTCCCGTAATCATCAACAAAGAAGTTGATGTCAACGTGTCAAGTGAGGGTGATGCGGGGGAGGAATTTGTTGACGTTGGCGCCGACCGCTGGGGTAATACTGCCCGTCCTGTCAATGCCATTAAGGAAACTGTCAGCGAGGTAAAGGTATTGAAGAAAGCAATATCACATTTTATCACCAAAAAGGCCCTTCCTTTTCTAGACAACATTACTCTTCGAGCAAATGGTATCGTCGTCACATCTGATGATTGCAGTGTAGAGTGTAGTATTGCAAGTCTAGTTGACGATAAAAGCTACCTTGATTCTCCTGATTCCCCAGGGTCTCTTTACACAACAGATGTGTCTATTTCTGATGAAGATTGCCCAAGCGTCATCACTGAAGGTCCCCAAGACGAAATCGAAGAGAATATTGAGGAGGAGAAGACCACCAACAAGGAAGGAGATCAAGAGGTAGTAGAGACAGAGGTTGTAAAGGATGTAGACAGTGATGACGAGTATGTCATTACCTCGCAAGAAGAATTAGAAGATATTGACGATGCCGATTTTGAAGTCATCGACTGCCCTTGAAGAACACGAAGAGCCTATCGATAGGAGATTGATGTTCCTCTCTCCCCAATCTCTCTTCTGCAAGTATTCTCGTACTTTACGTTTGTACAAATATATATGAGTTATAGTGTGAGAATTATGTAATATAGAGAGCTAATGTCGTCTGTAATCAAAATGGTTGTGATATAAAGATACATAAGTAGTATTGTGGCAAGGTAAAAGACAGACTGTATCAGTTCTTGCACTACTTCTTATCTTCCTTACATTAGGTATAGTCTCTTACTCTATCCTATACACAAGAGACATGGATTATTATTCTACAATGAAGTACCTTCTTTTCTTTACAGTGAGGCACGCCTACACAGATGGAAAGCAATTAAATTCTATTCAAATGCCAATCCATCATCTCTAGTGAACTCCATCAATACGCCAGCATCTTGGAACTATAAGATAGACAAACAGAGATAAGAGAGTTAGATATTAGTGAGATGCGAGTTGTGTACAAAACACAAGATGTGCATAAACACCAAAACAAACACTTACCCCGGCATATAGCTTCATTCTATTTGGGCTAAGAGCGATACCGACAGTCTCATCTCCATCGTATCGGCCTCCTGATATGCCCTCGAATACTGTTCTATAAGTACCTTCGAAGTCTCTGACATATACACCAGGTGCTGAGCCTCCATCCTCACTAAAATAGATCCATCGTTTATAGTTTTCATATACAATTTGATCAGGTTGGGCATTGAATGTACCCTTCCCTTCGAACTGCGCACCTGTCAGCTCAGTCTCATATGTCATATTTTCCAAGTCGAGTATTAGTAGAGTCCGAATCTTCTTTGCTGCAAAGTATAGTAACCCTTCGTGATATATAATACCCTCAGCGTTACCGTAATACAACTCAGCAGATGCTCGAGCAGCGACCTCGTCTCGAGTCCACTCAAATCTAGTTGAATCTATGATGCGAAGGAAGGTTGTGACCCCTCCTTTGTGTAAAGAATCCCAACCATTGCCGTCTGCTATAAATCGTCGTAATGCTCCATCACTGCTATCTTCGGTTGTAAAGAAGACGGGGTTGTTGGGGTTACTATTATCAACCGTCTATAGAGAGCAGAGTGAATAAAGTTAGATACATGAACAAACTTAGATACTGTGTCACAAGTTCAGAGAAGATAAAAAACCTACCACAGTCTCATATTTGCCACCATCACCACCAAGCAAAGTCTCCTGAGGACTATTATGCAACAAACTGTCCTTATTTGGATCAACTTGCCAACATTGTCCATTACTCGTCTCCTCGCATGAGATCCAAGTATTCCAAGGCGTCAAGCCGCCTCCACAATTTCGACTGGTATTGGCTAGCAATGTCTTGTAGTCTGTAATCTCACCGTCTGCATTGAAGTATAAGCCGTATACTCCACCCGTGCCAGAAATCTCACTGTTTGAGACATATACATATCCTCCGTCAGGCAACTTGACTATACCAGCTCCATCCATCATGGCATGGAAACTTTGTGTACCACCAGGCAATGGCGATTGACCTGTTTGGGCAATTTGCTTCACACTCAAGCCAGAACTCATTCGAATGTCTAACTCGGTATGTGTAATTGCCAAATCACCTGGTGTAAAGTCAACTGTTGGGGAATGGGTCAAAGTTGGTGGAGTTGAGGGAGATAGAGTTGGTGAAGGTGTAACAGGCGATGAAGTAGGCACCTCTGAAGGTGAAACAGACGGCTTCCTTGAGGGTGATTTGCTCGGACTAAGCGACGGAGGAGTAGTTGATGGTTGTACCGATATTGTAGGTGTCAAAGTTGGTGTATCCGTTTCCTCATCGGGAATAAGAACAACTCCAATAATTGTAGTTTCACTGGTAGCACTTGATGCTTTCCTGGAATCATCACCTTTTTTTGCTGATACACCCAAGCCAACTCCAACTAATGCAATCAATACTACTGATAAAGATACTGCTATTATCACATTTCGACGGAAGTTATCTCTTCTTTCTCTTGTTGGACTAGTACTTCCTGCAACAGAAACTGCACCACCAAGCTGCTTTTGACGATGAGCCTTACTCCTAGAAGGTGAAGGCGGCGTTGTAATAGGTACAGCTTTCTCCACCTGTCTTGGCGGAGTTCTATCACCACCAGCCTCTAAATCATCATCGCTTAGCTCCATAGTTTCATTGATATTATTGTTGCTTATGAAACTATTCTTCATTTTAGAAGTTATTGATGCCGCTGATGCTGCGGCAATACCAATTGCTGAAGAGATATGTGATGACGATTTGGACCTGTTATCAGATCTAATCGATGCAGTATCTCTATTGTTGGTTGTAGTGGTTGTATACTGATTATTATCACCACTGGCAATGGTAGAAGACATTGAAACAACCGAGGCTGGTAGTTGACTAGTCATTGCAGCTGAGCTCGGTGGTGCAAAGTACTCATGAGTGATTGGTGGCTGTGCTGAATATTGCATTGCAAGTGCAGACTGATTGATATCATTATCATTCTCCTGCTTACTATTGTTGCTGGTGTCTTTGACGCTTGCAATTTCTACAAAGTCACCATCATTGAGTACACCCAAAAAGGAACTATCTACACTATTATTGCTACTACTACCAGAGCTCATTTCCTTTGTCTTTGTGGTCGATGATGAACTTCCCTCGTCGTTGTTGCTGTTAATATTGCCTGACATTAATGAATTTGCAGTCATGTTGTTTATACTCTCATAAATTATGAGTCAATGAATCCAATACGATTCGAGTTCGATTTAATATTGAATTGAAAATGTATTGCCGACAATCAATTGATTCAGTTGATTCGATATTAATTTCAAATTAATTAGTATCGAAAATGTAGCATTGCAATGATAATCCTCGACTGTCCCACACTTAGACAATAAACAATATGAGCCTCTAAAGATTCTGCGCTGGCAAATAGAGATGTAGAGGGCGCCACTTCTTTATTAATGAGCATGCCTCTCAGCTATTGATTACAGACGCCGCCGATAGGCTTTCCTACTCATGAATTTTGATTGAGCGCTTTGGCATGGGGATACCGGAAACAGGCCGAAGGCTTCTCTTTTCTCTCTTGTAAAACTGCCCTAATAGATGAGCTGCTATTGCACGCAATAGTGTATCAGATCTATCAATGAACACTCAACAATATCCTGCTATACTGGTGAACAAATTCTATGCGCAATATCCTTGAATAGTCAAGGTACCGCTAGAACTAGAAAAGTTTGTGCATATAATATCCTTCATATCTTTGTACTTAGTAGAATATGAATACATAGCAGTCTATCTCAACAACGGGTACACTTAGTAACTCTTCTTATTTTTATTGACATCGGCAATTTGATTTGACATGTGATAACATGCGTTGTTTGGCGGATCCTTGTATGATATTGAAATTCGAAGACGGTAAGATATATTTGCAAATCATGTGTTCTGTCAATATAACGATGCATGCACAGCGACACATATACTAACGGCGATGATAATGAAGATATATTAGCATGGTATATATGAATATTTAGAAATGATAGTAATGACAACAAGATGGACGTTCCATCTACTACTCGATAAAGCAGAATATGCAACTACTAGCCCATAGAGTAGCGGCGACGACAACAACGAAGGGATACTTCTGTTTGGTTGGATGTCATACATGACAAGGACTGATTTACAAAGTTGTCAGTGACTAGATCTAAGACGATACATTGGAAATTATACGATATTTTGATACTTCATACTTTGATTTACAGACTGTCGGACTAGATCGAAGATACTATCAAATGTGGAACCCTTTATTGCTCAAGCCAAATGCGATAGCTTCAAATGGAGACAAATAGTAGGTTTGGATCATGCATCCATTGGTATCGGAAATAGTCCTCTCATATAGGGATGAATCTGAGTTATCAATGATGTGTTGACCATCTAATGGATACAGCCAAAGATGAGGTGACCCGTTTGACGTTGAACACTCGGCTCTTTTCACAAACATGCATGACAGTAACAATACAAGTACCAACACATCACTTGCAATTTGCAATATGGGTATTAGAAGAGTGGCAACTATCATACTAAGGATAACTCTAATTATTAACAAGAGGAGTATCTTTGAATTCCAAACACGAGGCTGAAGCTTCCTCTTAGGATGAGTGGGAAGTGGGAAACGAGAAAGATATTACTTCTAAGCCAAGTAAAAGGAAAGCTGCCATTGATAGTAAATAGAAGAGTATTAGCAAGCGGCAGCGGAGCAAGAGAGGTAAGGTATCTAAACATTTGAAAGATACCACTTTCAGTTAGATACACTTAACCAATAGATTATGGGAGTAAGTCGAGAATGATAAGAGGTGCAATCCATCGTGCAAATAGATTGGTACTACCCCGAACACCTAATAGTAAAGAACATGACTTGACTAGAGCTTTTCACAAAGCTTAGGATACTTTTAAACATTTAGAGTTAGCTTGCATTGTCTCTATTTATATTTATCATATTATCTTAACATTATATATAAATATAAAGAGGTACATCCATCACAGGAAAGGGGTAGTTGTGATCAACACATGAATAGATATCACCTAACTATTCAATATGATGAGTTGTACCTTATACCTACAAGTTGAACTGTAGAGCATTAATTGAAGTATGAGTCATTGTCGTTCGGTACAATTGTCTGTCCACGTGTTTTTAAAAAGTGCATCGCACTGTCCTCCCTCAAAGAAAAAAGCATATGTTGTTATCAAATGATGAAGATGACGTTGATTGCGTGGGGATTTTTCATCACGAACATTGATGACATAATTCAAAAGCTATTCGTAGTGTCTAGTAATTACCATGACGAATACTGAAGGATTAGATGCTCTTGCTGCCCTTTGCGGCTCGACAATATCGGCTCCTACAACCGAAGAGAATGCTAAAGATGGCGGCGATGTGGCTCCGGTACAAAATAATAATGCACCACAGCAAGAAGATCAACAACGTCAACAACCTCCTGCAATACAAACTAATACTACCCAAACACAGGCTTCTCAGAATCAAACCAACCTCGTACAACAACAACAGCAACAGATGCAACAAGTATCTCAATTGCAACAGGTTCATTTATTATTAGCTCGACAGGCTGCCGTAGCCCAAGCTCAACAACAACAGCAGCAACAACAACAACAAGTTCAACAACAATTCAATCCCCAACTTGTCCAACAATTACAAAGTTTACTCGCTTCTCAACAGGTTGATAATAACAATGCGATTCAGGTTCAGGCTCAGCATGCCCTTCAAGCAATAGCTGCTCAGCAACAACAGCAGCAGTTGTCAGCGGTCGCGTTGGCTAGTTTGGCTGCTAGCGGTCAAGTTCTTCCTACAGGTAAGTCTTTGGCCCGTGGTACCACCGACATAGCATTGAATTATGTTCACATCTTAAAAGTATCTTGTGCACATGATATGTTCCTACTTATCTATATCTCTCGCTAACATATAATATGTACTTTGTTCATGAATTATCACAGCTACACTATCATCCGACTTGACCACTCTACCTCAAGTTACAACAACATTTGACCTACAACAACAAATGAAAATGCCCTCACCATCGACTCTTGCAATGCCTCCTCCTCCCAGCAAGCTTGTCCCATCTCTAACACTTAGTGGTAACACAAAGAAGAGCAAGAAGAAGAAGGGATCCAGTCCACCTATCGAAGATATCATTACCGAATGGGAAGATAAGAAGCAAGCCAAACGAGCGGCCAATCGTCTCTCGGCACATCTATCTCGAAAGCGTAAGAAAATGTTCATTGAAGAACTCAAGGAGGAGAATGTCGAACTTCGACGCAAGGAATTGATACTGCGCTCGATACCCGATCTTATTGTAGTCTTTGACAGTAGTGGATGTATCTCCTTCGTGTCTCACTCTGTTACACGTTTCTTAGATTACAAGGTTGAGGAACTGGAAAATACTAGTTTCTGGGAACATCTTACCGAAGAGTCAATGCGCTTAATCAAGAGTGCTTTCATGGATGCATTGGCTATCAAAAGAAATCCCAATCAAGATTCTACTCCACTTGCCAATGGAGAGTCCATGGCTGTTACTTTATTGCACAAGAATAAAGGAGGAGGAGTGACACAAGAAGGCTTGAAGGTTACACTGAAGGGAGTGGTACACTTTTCTACAGATTCACCAGAGTGTGTATGCAGTATCCGTCCTGAGAGTACAAGCACAAGTGAGGCTAACAAGAAGATGAAGCCTGCTATCAAGGAATCCTCAAGTGCTGCTGCTGCCGCACAGAATAAACAAGAGAGAATTGCTGCACTGGCTGATGGCAGTGTAGCACCCACTCACCAAGTCAGTGATATTGACAGTGAGAAAAGCTAAGGTACACTCATGCTACTTTCAGCGCAAGAGCTGTGAAAATATATGTCTTAAATCATGTCTTTTTTAGAATACATAACTACTTAGTAAAGAATATAGCATTATGTGGTTAAACATCAAACTTTTTTTGTACTTCTATGCATTAAGATTCTAGTGTACTCTGTAGCTTATCAACCACTACTATTGGAAATGCCTTCACAAATGCATGTATAGTTTTGTTCTTTATGCTTTGTAGTCTCCGTCTGTAGTCTCTCTTCTTACTATTGGTTATTTCACTGTAGTTTGTGTTCAAGAAGCCAGCATATTCTTCCCATTCAAGTATGTATGGCAAAAGCTCTAGATCTTCATCTTTATACATTGCTATATCCCATTCAGTATCATGATGAAGTATCTTTTGGATAGGCACAAATGGATCAATTTCATTTACATCATTATCGCCTCCACTATTGATTGATAAGTAGAGTACTATATCTGCATTGTTTCTTTTGAACCATCTGTCAGATGATATACCAATGGACTGTAAACTATGATTTGACAAATAGATGTCACTTATACTCTCACTATTGCAAAGAGCTGTTGCCAGCGACCTCCAACCATCTTCAGTGATTGCATTACCATTGAGATTAAGTTCTTTCAATCGATTATTTTGTGTCAGTGCCTTAGTCAGATGAGTAATCCCCTCATCATTGATATTATTGTGACTGATGTTCAAATTCTTCAACTCACTCTTCTTATTACTTAAGAAATTTGCTAATGCAATACATCCTTTCGTACCGATATTGTTATCATTAAGATCAAGCCTTGTGAGATGCTTGGTATTCTTATCCAGGACATTGACAAGCTCATCAAATGCCTCGTCATCAATAACAGAACACATTCGAATAGAGATGTGTTCCAAGTGATTGTTTGTAGCCAAAGTAGAGGCTAGTAATTTGATACCATTACTGCCAACAGGGCATCTGACTATCTGTAGAGTTGTCAAGTTGCAATTGTTCTCCAGCCAGGGCGAAAGGGGTGGAAATACAGCACCATTGTGTACATGCCATCCCACAAATACGAGCGTATGAATATTGTTGTTTCTCTTCACTCCATTCATAAAAGATTCCATATATTCTTCCTCAATAGAGCATATCACAAGTTTGAACACAGTAGTGTTGTTGCCAATATTCTCCCCTCCCATCTTGAACCCGAATTTATTCTTTGGAGTTAGATATGCAATCTCATTCATAGCGAAACGTCGAAGATTACTATTGATATCAGCTATACATACTTCATCCAGAGTAGTGTCATTTTCAAGTAGCCTACGCATTGTTTGCGAGGTGATATCTTTTGATGTCATTTCTTCAAAATGTAATAATACTACTCTACTGCCACCGAAATACCATCAATAGAAGGTGAGTTGAAACCTGATAAATTGAGGTAAGAGAAAGTAGTCAGTAGTAGTTCTATCCCCTCTATTCTCTGCAACTAACAATAAATAATACACCATCCTCTGGGCGGTCTTCCCCTCCATCTCAAAACTCGTCGCGCGTAGGACACCGGCCCACCATCAATTAAAAGTACTGTTCCAATGGTGCCGGATATATTGCAATTCCCAACCAAATGATCTCTATTATACCTGCTACTGCTACCACATATTCGGTCAACCTCACGAATAATCTACGCTAAAGTGAGTGTCATGTTAATGTCTCAAAACTCTCAACTAATTGACCGCAGTGATACGATACCTACGATAGGAAAAGTTGATATGTCATGCTATCGAAGAAGACCTCGCATCCTACTCGGAGTTACTGGATCAGTTGCCGCAGTTAAGGGTCCCAAACTCGCCCTACGTTTAGCAAATGAGTTGAAAGCTGATGTGAAAGTTATACTCACTCGAACTGTTGAACAATATTTTTGGAAGGAGGGTAGAGCTGTTTCATCATATGATGTTGATAGTTGGAGGGCGTTTAATGACGTAGTGGAAATATCTCCATTAATATCGGGTGAAGCTTGCATAGAAGATGATGATTGGAAGTCATCTAGTGGCAGTATATCTATCCATTGTAAGTATGTGCATATGATGTGTCATTTTTTATACATATGATGCACCATAACATCTAATCACTTTCTCATCCCAAAAACAACATTAGATGCAGAAGAGGAATGGGCAAGCTACAAAAGCCTACAGGATAGTGTACTTCATATCGATCTACGTAATTGGGCAGATATTTGTTTAATTGCACCGCTATCGGCACATACACTTGCAAAGATTGCAAATGGTATGTGTGATGATCTATTATCTTGCTGTTTGAGAGCTTGGGATTATGGACAAAGGCAATCATCACTAAACGGCAAGCAGGTGATACTGGCTCCAGCAATGAATTCTGCAATGTGGGATCATCCATTGACAAGACAACAGTTAGAGACTATAAAGAAATTTAGCACAAATGAGAATGGAGTGGTCGTTGTCGAGCCTGCAGTGAAGACACTTGCATGTGGCGAGATAGGAGCAGGGGCATTAGCGGAGTTGAATGATATCATTTCAACAGTCAAGAAGAGCTTGGTACAGTGGGAAACTGATGCTAGTACTGCACAAGAAAATCACAAACATAGGAAGGAATCAATGAAACATGCCATTCTACAATATTCAAAGCAGAGATTTAGTGAGATGAAGATATCAAATGAGCAACAAAACTATGTGGCACCAATCAGTTCGACACCGAGTATCATTATAGAAACAGTTCTCCCTCGGCTCAATCTAGATTCAAGTTCCCTTCTTGTTGATGTAGGCTGTGGAGATGGTCGATGGTTATTGGCTGCTAATAAACACACACAATGCAAATGTCTGGGTATTGATGTAGATGAAGAAAGACTCAAGATTGCAAATGATTCCATACGGGAGAATAACTTACAAGAAAAAGTTCAAGTACGCCAACAAGATGTATTTGACTTTGTTCGAAGAAGTAATGATTTTTACAAGGTAAATGTGCTCATTATGTATCTGTTTCGAGATGCAATGTTGGACATGAGCAGCTTATTACAACAACGTCTCGATTTAAGAGAAAGTGTAAAGAAGGATAAAATGCAGATACTGTGTGTTGGATTTAAATTACCTGGGTGGACGTGTATCATACATGAAGAGAAAGTAAATGATATACGAGTATACCTATATGAGATATAGTATAAAAATAAAGTAAACAAGTGAATACTTTCTTTTTGTGCCACTTATTTTAAAGTGACGAGTTTGTGAATTTAAACCCCCAGTTTCCTCTAATGTTATGCAAACATATATTGAGAAGAGATTACCCCCCGTTCTCCTCATACCACGACGCATGGCAACTCCCTAAAATGCTAATTCGTCATTATTCTGTCTATTTTCTTTACTCTGCATATTGGAAGTTGTTCTCATCAATTGTTGAATAGATATGTCCCTCATTCGATAAATTATTGATGGCATTCTTAATATCACCTGCATTGAATCCCTGTGAGGACACCTGTGCAGTAATTTGATTCACATGCACACCCGAATCTGATTGGGCTGTTATCATATTGATCAATATTTGACGAGGATTAGAATGATTCAATCAAATACATAAATAACAACCACCAATGACAATTATTAAATACATATAAAACTTACCACCCAATGTCTTAATAGCTTGAAGTACAGCATCATTCAAGGCACTACCTCCACCCATTCCACCGCCATACCCCTGCCCTTGGATACCAGCTCCACCACCCTGAGGCATATTCTGTGCCATATTACCAATACCAATTCCACCACCCACACCCATGGCCATACCCATTTGGTTATCACTTGCCATTTTCAAACTCTTTTCGTATGAACTTGCCACCTCCAATAAATGATATGTTAATTCATTCCCCGAACTAACACGTCGCACGTCATTGGCAACAATTTGACGATTACCATCAAAGTCACGAACTTGTCCAATAATACGTATATATTGATGATCATGTCCAGCCTCACCTCTGAGTTTTGTTACCGCACTACATTCATCTCCCTCATTTACCCATACTTTAACTTGAGTAAATCCCGTACCATCCTCAACATCAATGAATAGATTAGTTGACCGTTCTTCACATGATCGTACTGCCGCAACTAATTTAATCATATGTAATGCCCTACCATCTTTTAATGATAAGTCACCCCCGCCAGATGGGTCACCCAATGCTTGGTTAACCATTTTTATTGTTACTGGGATTATAGTTTGTTCGTCATAATTACGACGTGGCTTACTATCGTTGGATGCAGGGGTGCCACTGCTATCGAATCCGCCTGTATTGTATTGTATTGCATTGCATTGCATTGCATTGCATTGCATTGTATTGTAATTGTTAGTTGATTGTAGGTGTGTGGTTGAGGTAGGTGCACCATCATTGACACAAATTTGCAAAGTGTAAAATGAACATATCATGTGAGCAAAAAAATGAAAGGCGCCACACCATATCATACCGCATATAAAAAGACATAATACTCACCACCAAATGACATATTAAATTCTTTTACTTAATATTGTATTGACCTCCTTAATCTCTCTCTGGTTTAATGGTTGACTTTTGAAAAAAATGTACACTCTCATAAAAGATTTGCTCTTGGTCTTATTTTTTTGTATGTAGCATCTTTGAGTGACATCATCACTAACTATCTATGATTGTCTCCTTCTTCCTATGATATCCAAGATTCTTATGCAACTACAACTACACCCGTGTCAACTCAAATATTGTTCTCATAAATACTGAAGATTGGTAGCAGAATATAAGAAGAAAGTAACTCTCGACGACTGAACAAAACAACAACGATGAAGCTCCTTCTAGCTCCTCTCCTCGCTGCATTCTCAACAAATGCCTTCAGTCCAAATAGCATATCAAATGTACACTCCATCTCTTCTACTACCTCTCTTAATAATGGAATGGATGCATATGATGCTCAAATGAAGGCTGCATACGGTGGTGGAAGTACCGCCACAGCAGCTCAACCTGCACTTTCTGCCCCAACTGATAACTTCAAATCTAGTCCACGATGGCGTAAGAAGACGAAGCAACTTGCAACTTTGGGACCAGCATCGAGTGACTTTGAAATGATCGAGAAACTATTCTTAGCAGGTGAGTATGTAGTGTTCTTCTCGTGCATGATGTTGTGCCCTCATATGCTAGACTTATAACAACATAACTCATGCATATCATATACATCTCTATAATACATCTTTGCAATGCATAACACAGGCGCCGATGTGTTTCGTCTCAACTTTAGTCATGGTGAACATGCTCAAAAGAAAGAACTACTAGATATCATCCGTTCAGTGGAAGCAAAGTATGATCATCCTATTGCAATCTTGGGTGATTTGCAAGGGCCTAAATTGCGTGTGGGACAGGTATGTGTAACGTATCTGATAAATGTTAAGTGTTGTATGAAGTATCTATATGCTTGCTCACATATCCATACTTGCATCTACTATATACACTAACACTACTGTGCATATGATGTTAGTTTGCAAATCCTGATGGAGAAATGCTCGAGAAGGGACAGATCTTTCGTATGGATTCTGATGATGCATTGGGAACTAACAAGCGTGTGAAGCTACCACATCCTGAGATTATTGAAGCGTCTGAGATTGGACATATCCTATTGATTGACGATGGTAAGATGAAGTTGGAGGTTACAGGTAAAGGGCCTGGTTATTTGGATTGTACTGTTATCGTTGCTGGCAAGATTAAGGATAGAAAGGGTGTCAATACTCCAGACTCCATTCTGAAGATCAGTTGTCTTACCCCCAAGGATAGAGAAGATCTAGACTACATGCTA
>Ga0214477_100579_pt1 | contig 24918 bp, 17 predicted proteins | sample M1_20Mar14CPVII9_FD_165058 | JGI IMG/M metagenome (GOLD analysis project Ga0214477, IMG submission 165058) | Marine eukaryotic communities from Monterey Bay, California, United States - M1_20Mar14CPVII9sort6BwellC16 | ecosystem: Environmental > Aquatic > Marine > Unclassified | place: USA...
CAATAGGATGACCTGCCGCCGATGTATATTGGCAGCATATATATAGATATAAACATAAGGTACTAATTTCCATTTAGTTTATGCTAGAACATTGTCATTATCGATGATGTGCATATCTTGTGTGCATGATAATGCTCAACCTAGAACAACAACTTTAGCCATGTTATTGACCATATGACGTTATCTCCCGATAACCAATTGATATTATGATCATTACCTTTCATTAGATCCGCTGGTTGACGGTGTTGGACGACTACATAGCGCTGGCGGCCATATCATCGATTATTGAGTGCACAATCGTCACATAAATTTCAAATTCCTCCGCTGAAAGCTAACGGAAAAATGAGTAAGCGGCGCCGGCGGATTCTTATTCAGCATAAAATGTAGATAATTCTACATATGTTTAACGTCTTATAATTATAATTATTGGCGACGATATGCGGTGAAAGTTCGACAGCTCCGTCTTGTCGAAATTTTACTTTTTATGCGGTAGCTACGTAGAAATGGCTCTGTGGACAGTTATTTTGTTTGGACAGTTTTTTTTGTAGGTAGCTTGCAACCTGTTGCAACTCAAAAATTTCTCATAACGGCACTGAACGGCAGAGCAATGCACATACCTACAGCGGGGGAGAAGAAGGCATGAAGATGGCGGCTAGTAGTATAAGTAGTATTAGATAAGTTTGCTGTTGCATAGTAGTAGGCGGCGTGAAGATGAATTCATACAATAGCGAAGATTCGTCATCCTCTTCATCTTCATTCTCACAATCAACTAATAATTCGGAGTTGCATTCGAATGATGATTCTCCAGCATGGGTACGGAGAAACTCTCGAGATAGTGGTATAGGTGGATTATTATCAGATTATATGGGTGATATGTCTGTACGAAGTTCCTTCATGACTGGCCCATCGAAGTCAGCAACAACACAACCACAATCGATACCATCTTCTCAACCACAACAACAACAATCTAATAAGAGTACATTTCAACAACAGTTGGAAGCAAAGAAGAATAATGGTTTAAAGAAGAAGAAGAGGTTGGTACCACATACCTCCTCTTTTATAAAAAGATCTTATGATGCGTCAAATAATAATGAGAAAAGTGATAGCGATATACTGCCGCAGTCTAGAGATACAAATGAAGAGGAGATAACTGAGTATAAATCACGAATGGTAAAAGGTGCACCAGTTTACATCCGTGATGCACAATATAAATGGTTACCGGCTACTATTGTTGAAACAGATTATGAAAGTAGTAGTAGTAGAGATAAGAATCATAATATCAAGGTACAAGTACGTCTACCCAATAATTGGGAAGAATATACAGTCATTTCAACACAAAGTATCAAAGGATCATCACAAGATATAAAACTCGAACGAACAGTAAAACTGACAGACTATGACAATAACGAGTTGCCATTGCAAAACTTAGAAAAAGATGGAATAACATCATTAATTGATGGTAAGAATGATATGGCTGATTTAACAAACCTACATGAGGCAGCTATATTATACAATCTCAAATCAAGACATTCCAATTCATTACCATACACTCGAGTTGGTGATATATTAGTCGCCGTGAATCCATTCCGTTGGATTGATGGGTTGTATACTGAGGATAAACAATTGTTTTATGCCAAGCATATAATTTGGCAGACGACGAACAATAACACATTGACTCCCAGGGGTAAGAATAATCAACCACTTGCAACTGCAGCATCAGAACGAAAGGCGGTAGGATACGAGTATGAAAAGTTGGGTATTAATCCACATGTTTATGAAACATCATCATTAGCCTATCTTGGTTTAGCCGTCGATGGACATGATCAAACTATACTGGTAACAGGCGAGTCCGGTGCAGGTAAGACAGAGACAATCAAAATAGTCATGAATCATTTGGCTACAGTGGAACGATCACGTCCGAAATGGCCAGAGTCTGATCGTGTATTATCCAATGAACACAAGTCGGATACTGTAAATAAAGTATTGCAGGCTAATCCATTATTCGAAGCGTTTGGTAATGCAAAAACAACTCGGAATGATAATTCAAGTCGATTTGGTAAGTTTACACAGTTACAGTTTGATGTTGAATCGATTGATGATGCAGCAAGTGGAGGACGACAAGTACCAAGTTGTCACCTCGTTGGATCGAAATGTATTACCTACCTACTTGAGAAGTCACGTGTCGTTAGTGTTAGTGAAGGAGAACGAACCTTTCATATATTCTACCAATTACTTGGTGCACCTGATGAAGAAAAGGAAAAGATTTGGAAAAATGGATTAGTCGGGGTGAGTGTATCTGATTTTTCATACCTAAGCAAGACTTCAGATTGTATTGATGGACTTGCAAGTGCTGAGAACTGGCAGGACACCGTGGAGGCATTAAAAGTATTTGGTATCGATGGAGAGTTATTCTTGAATGTTATGCAATCCCTTTGTATTGTCTTGCAGTTGGGTAATATTACATTTGATGCACAAATGTGTGACGGTGAAGAACGGTCGATCATTTCTTCTATAGCTGAATTAGAAAAGTTATCAGCTCTCATGGGTGTTACCACTGAAGAGATTGAAACTGCACTTACTAAACGTTTCATGACGACACGAGGAGAAGAGTTTACAATCTTTTTGAAACCAAATGAAGCAAGAGATGGTTGTGATGCACTCTCAAAGGAAGTAAGTTTATGTGTATGTACATGAGGTTACTCATTTGATTTGATATCATACCTCTAATACTCCTGTTCTAATATTCACAAGATTTATGCAAGAGTATTCGACTTATTGGTTAGAAAGTGCAACATTGCAACAGCTGCATCGGAGGAGACGAATGATTATGGTACAATATCACTGCTAGATATTTTTGGCTTTGAGAGTTTCAAGGTTAACCGCTTCGAACAATTATGCATCAATTATGCGAATGAACGACTACAACAAAAGTATGTCGTTGATAACTTCCAAGCCATCAAGCACGAATATGAGGGAGAGGGCATTAATGTATTCGACTTTAGCTTGGTAGACAACACAGAGGTTATGGAGCTATTGGAAGGAAAACTCGGTCTAATTACTCAATTGAATGAAGAGTGTGTAAAGAAAGGAGCAGGCGGAGATGAGAATTTTGTATACAAGTTCAAAGTGGTAAACTCGGACAGTAATCGGATGATACAAGATCATCTCCATCGACCTTATGAGTTTGGTATTCGACACTATGCTGCACCAATCAAGTATGATGCACGTATGTTTATCGAGAGGAACCTCGATAAGATACCGACTGACTTGCTAAAGTGTGCATGTCAAAGTACCAATCCTCTCATTCAGGGAGAGTTTCAGACTTTATCATCTGCATTAGAAGCTCCAAAGGTAGGAGGAGGTCCCAAAAAGAGAAGCGAGGCAACAAAACACCTGGTTGTTACCAAGTTTAGGCAGCAGTTGACGTCCTTAATGTCACTCATCGAGTTATCCCGAACAAGATACATAAGATGTGTAAAGCCCAACAAATCAGCATCTCCAAGAATCTTGGATCATTCTCATACGGTATCCCAACTTGAGAGTGCTGGCCTTGTAACAGCAATTGTGATATCAAGGGAGAGCTTTCCAAACAGACTGTCATATGAGTTGGTTATGGAGAGGTTTAGATTTCTCGAGTTCAAGTTTCCCGGTTGTCGTATAAACTCTGGCGATATCAAAGTTGATACAGAAAATCTTCTTGACCATCTCTTGGCCGGAGTTACATCACATAGTCACAAGGGCAAGGTAAAGCCATTTGCCTGTGGAAAGACAAGAGTCTACTTTAGAGCAGGTGCCTTGGAACAAATTGAATCTCTTCGTCAAGAATACTATGCCAAGGGCGCGATTACAATTCAAGCATGGATACGATCTCTATTATCCCGTCAACAGTTCCTCATTTCAAAGCGTGGTACGATTCTCTTACAATCTCAAGCCCGCTGTTGGCTTGCTCGCATATCTTTTCAAAGGATGGTACAAAGTGCCGTAATAATGCAGTGCTTTACTAGAAAATATCTTGCTGCAAAGGAACTTTCTAGACGAAGAAGAAATCATGCATCTACTATTATACAAGCAAGGTATGTTTCATTTGTATAACAGTCACTCACTTCCCACAATAATGTGATGTATTTCTCACCATCTCACTTCCTTATTATTAACTTTCAGATGGAGGGGCATCAAGCCACGACAAGAGTTTAAGTCAATTTGTGGAGCAGTTATCAATATACAGTGCTTTCATCGTATGATCACGGGAAGAAGAGTATTGGCAGCCAAGATAAAGGAGAGAGATGAGCAAAAGGCTATTGAAAGCAGAATGACTGTAATACAACAAACATTCGATGATGCAACCACAATGCAAGGTACAGTGTTTTCAGTTGATGAAGGATTACTCGACGAGGTCGAGACTATGTTTGAGTTTCTTCGGAAGGAGATTGTTATCCTCAGAAAGAAGAATACGAAATTGAAGAAAGAATTGGCCGAGGCTGAATCGGATAAACGAGAAATATTCAACCATGCATCCTCTGTTGATCATGCGTTTGCCCTATCCAAGATACGCAATGAGCAGATGAGTAAAACAAACATGTCATTATTAGATGATAACAACAGACGGAGGAAAGAAGCGACTAAGCTGAAGAACGAGCTAAAGACTCAGCAGCAAGCACACGAGTCGCAACTTCAAGACATGCGATCTGAGTTTGAAATGGCGCTACGTCATAGAGAGACACAAGTTACAAATGTTTCTCATGATCTCAGATCATCAACTGTATTGCATAAACGAGAGATAGAACAGATTCGACAAGAAGCCAGTCGTCAGAAAGATGAACATTTCTCCCAAATTTCACGCCTAAGAGATGAGATTAAGAATACTCAGAACTCACATGATGATTACTTGTCCAAGTTGATGAATGTGTTGGAGACTACACAGGAAAGTCGTAATAGTATGATTGCAGCGCCATCTAGTGATAGGATATTGGAGATGAAAGATGATGAGATTGCAGATCTTCGGGATGAGATTACAAGACTTCGTCAAAGTTCCGGAGAAGGAGCTGAAGACACGAATGGACACATTAACAATGATGCTGACAGGAAAGAAGCTACAAAAGCAATGAAGTACATTGTCAAGAAGAATAGAGAGCAACGCAAGGCAAGAGTACATGAACTTGGCGAGCTTACAAACCGACTCGAGGAAAGCCTAGCATTAGGTGACCTATCACAAATGCAGCAGTTGATTGTTTCCATGAAGAGTGCTATTCAAACCAATGAGAAGTCCAACAGTAAGATGGACCGAGAAGTAGTGACGATGATTGATAATACTGCAATTTACTCACGAGGCGGTGACGGTAGCGACATTCAACAAGAAGTGATGCTAGAGAACCAGAAATTAAGGCGCAAGCTGAAACAACTATCCAAGCAGGCATGTAAACAATGTGGATATAAACGAGAGAAGAAGAGGGGTGACGAGGTGGATGTGCTTGAGAAAGTGAAGGAAGACGAGATGGAAATGTAATGCAGTGTTAATATTGTACAATGTCTTAAGTGTGTTTTGTTTGAACAGTCCGATCAATCATTTTCAATGAGTAGGGATAATCAGAAGATTTGTCCTACTCACATCATTCATGGCAATAAGAAACTGGCATTGGACAAGCTACTACTTTTTCACATCATCTTTGCCCGCTGCTGTCTTGGCTATTTCAACAACATCGGCAACATTTGGCACATCACTGGGTATAAGATCCGAATGTTGATATATAATATCATCTCCTTTGACTACCACTGTACCGCCGTTCCTCAGTCCTGATTCAGGTAAATTGTTCCAATCAACACTTCCTTCTATTGGTACCATGTCTCCAAATCTAGTGGCATAATTGAATAATGATGATATACCCAAGCCAAAGAAGCTAAGTTTCGTTGCATTAATCTTATTTGTATCATCCTTGTTCAATTCATCAAACCTACTAAATCCCAATTGTTTGTATAATTCATGATTGTAATCATCAACAAAAATACTATCTCTCGGTACATGTGGATTAAGTTCCAGAAATGTATTTAGCTTTGCAGGTGTGCCAATTGAGACGAAAATAGGTCCTTTGATATCGGTTGGAATGCTCTCTTCATGCTGATACTCACTCCATTGTTTTGAGTAAGACCAGCAGTAAACTCAGGCTAAATGCCGAAGGAATACTATGATAGAAGTATCTTTACCCATACAATCACCAAGTCTTATGTCTTTTCCATTGACATTCTTTAGTTTGTTATAATTTCGTAGAATAGTAGCGGAACCTTTTGTATTTACTAGATCTGGAACTTTAATGTCTGATGATACATCACAAACAGAGTCATTATTATTTGATTGCAATTTGGAAACCGATAAACTTCTAATAGTGTGTTTAGTATACTTTGATTGGATGAAGGCAGAAGATGACGCACATATCATGTGCATAAAGGGAATGATTGTTTGTTTGAAATTCATATTTCAACTTCTTGGTTTTGATCAAATACTAGAGACCGACCGTCACCAGCGTCTCTCTGAATTATTGCGGTGTATTTGGCGATAGAACGTTTGCCCCCTGCTAATAATAATAAATGTTGGTTTCACCACTCACCACAACTACCACGACGCACGGTGTGGCTTAGTTGACCTCAAGTAACAACCATGGATTTCTCTACAGTAGACCGAGCATTAATCTCTTTATCACGTCGTCAACCACCTTTACCCAATGATGTAATTGACTTATCCAAAAATTTATTACATATTTTACAATCACCACAAGATGTGAATCTTTCTGATCATTTAGATTATGCCAATGGTATTCTGCAATTGATTGAATTGGGTAGTGGTACTTCCTCTAATAATACTATCCGATGGGAACCGCTAGCAGTTGGTATGCGATTGATAGTAGACTATCTTGAGAAGCATAAAGACGAATTACCCAACTTGAACACAAATGAAGAAGAGGAAGAAGATGAGGGTACAGGTTTAGGCACTGGTGGTGGAGGAGTATATGCCGAGGGACCACGTATACCCAAAATTGCACAAGTTAATGATGAAGTTGAAAATACATCCAATCCACCAAACTCAAAATCACCCGTGTTTCTAATTATGAATGCATTATCCGACATTGTTAATGCAAATGTAGAACACGCAGAGCCACGTGTACGTTCACTTGTTGCCCAGACCGTTGGTTCATATGCCTTATATGCTACATCATTGTTAAATTGGATAGGCAGTAGTGATGATATTAGTACAGATGAAAAGGAATTGTTAAAAGAAGCAATTGATAAGGCACAGCTCGGTCGGAAAGTAATTCATTCTGCCATTCTCAATTCACTTAAATCACATCTAGAAATGAAGGAACCATCTCGTGATGATAATCCAAGTGCAGCATCAGATGGAGCTTTAGATGATACAACAGGATGGAGAGCACTAGAAACTAATTTACATGCATTGGCAAGTTATATTGATGGTTGTGTTGGAAAGGCTGGGAGTGAGAATTATATTGGTGGTTCGTACATTGCAGAGGAGATTGGTTTGTTTGTTGAAGGGGAGGATGATAATTATTCATGGTTCTTATCATCATTTCAACATTGCTGTGTAGTGCATGTCAATCGACATGTTCGCGCAGCTGCGGCAGCAGTATTGGGCGTACTAGTTAAGGCATGTATGCGATCACGTGATGCATCTCATCAAGACCTTCTTGTGGACAACGATTCTCTATTCAGATTGGTTTTAAAGGAGTCATTAAAGTCAACATTGGCAGATAATTGGTCACAAGTTCGTATGGCTGGTAGTGTGTTATGTCGAAGGTTTGTCCGTGCATTATTAAAGATTCATGCAAGTAAGAGTGAAGAAGATAATAATGATAATGATGAGGAGGAATTGACTGAATTTGAATATGCAACTGATGATCTCGTTCCAATGTTACTGCCACGAATGTGTCTTAATAGATTTTATCTTGCACAAGGAGTGAAACTGTACAGTCAAGAAACTTGGAGGCTTGTGTTTGGTGCACACAGTCCTCATTCTCCAGATGAACTACACTCAAGTGAGGAGGAAAAGGGTGGAGGTGGCATGGGAGCCGTCGCAAGGAGCGCAGCACCTTTATGTCGATATTATACCAAAATGTGTGATGCAGATAATCATGCAGTGCGAGAAGCAGGATGTCAGGGAGTCGCTGAGCTAGCACAGAAGGTTGGGTCTAATCCATTATATGCCGAGTATCTCTCTCCATATGTTACAATGTTATTACAGGTATGTTTATTGCCATTGTCATGTTCCATTTCTATTCAGCTGTCTTACTTTGGACTCTCCTTCAAGGCATTACTCATGTGCTTTCATGATGAGTCATGGCCAGTGAGGGATGAAGCTTGTCTTGCCTGTGGAACATTCTGCCTTGCCTATGCCGATGAATGTTTGTCTGAGCTTCCTACTCTCTTTGAACGGTGGACAGAACAGTTAACAGATCAGGTAAGAGATCATTTATTGTTATATTTAAATTCTTACTTAAATTATTCTAACACATCTATCCTTTTTCCTTTTTAATAGATTTGGAGTGTACGAGAGGATGCTGCTGTTGCCCTTGGAGATGCCATTACAGCCTACGGACCTGATATGTTAGAGAAAGTTCTTGCTATTGTTCGGAAGAGCCTCCCAGCAGCAAAGGACCAACCACCAATGAGTCGTGAGGAATACAAGAAACTTCAGAATGACATTAATGCTCATACAGGAAATCAGGTGTATAGTTGTGGAAGTCTTGCCCCGAAGTTGAAAAAGGGAGGCGAAAGAAAAGGAGGTGCTGGCAGAATTGGATGTTCAAGCTGTGTAGTTGATCGTCCTAGACAACCTTGGGAGGCTACTGATGGGATCATTTACATGCTTCGAGAACTGTGTGTTCGATTTCCCAATGTTGATGATAGTGAACGAGAGGATGTCGTCATGAGTGATAAAGTCTTATTACCGCTAATGACAGAGTTGGCAGATGTAAGTCGTCTCTCACACTATCCTCAAAGTGATGATCTTCGTACAACATTGTGGAGACAGCTTCCGTCCATTGCAGAAGCTATTGGGAAACGGCGCTTCAAGGGTTTATATCTTGATCTGTTTATCGAACTACTTGCAAAGAATCTTGATGATCGACACGGTACTGGTGCCTCACAGCTTTCCATCCATGCAGCTGGACAGTGTTGTGAAGAACTTGCAAATCTAATTGGCGTTGGAATCTTCCGTGGGCGTTTGGAAGCTGTCGGGGCAGAACGAGCGTTCGATACTGTTATGAATGAAAGGAGAATGGAGGCACGTTGTGCTGAAGGCCGAGAGAGGTTCGTCTCACCCTTTGGGCCTCCTCCTACATCTGCTCATTGAGAGCTGTAAAGGCACACGGTTATGTTATGTTGGGATGAAGAGATTGAGGAGGTAGAAACAAATTAGATCGATCAAAACAGTCTTTAGACTATACATTATTCTACCCCTAAAACAAGTCTGATTAGATTTTAATCAATATCCCGATATCTCTTCTTCTTCTTCTTTTTGATTGAAGTTGATTCCTCCTCTGCATTTAGAACAATATTCGGTTCGTCTGAGGAAGAGCCATCACCCTTTTCGGTCTCTTCTTCTACATCACCACTTTTCTCTTCGTCGAATAGTTTCTTCTTGATCTGTAGGTTACTGAGCAACTCGTTTCTCTCTGTGGCATCTTCGTTACTATTCCCCGACTTGCTATTCTTCTCGCCAAGTACACTGGAATCGATATCTTTCTTATCTCCTCCTGCATCATCTTCGCTTTCATTAGACGCATCTTGAGCGTAGGATGCCGTCTTCTTCTTTTTACGGAGTTTACTTAATGGGCTCTTCACCTTAGACCCGATGACATCATAATTAGACTCGCTCACTTTCTCCTTCTTCTCATCACCACTCATACTTTCGGTATGTGTCTTCTTCTTTCTAAGTCGACTTAGCAGAACAGTCTTTTCTTCTGTTTCCATCTCCTTCTCATTATCATCGGCTGATTTAGATACCTTCGACAAATCTTTGCTGGCGTCTTCAATCTTGATTGAGTCTTCACTATCAACAGAGGGTTTGCTAACCTCACCCGAAGGTCTCTCTTCATCGTGGCTTTCTTTTGATAATGTTTGTTTTCCACGGCTATTGGATCTGAGCTCATCATCCTTATTGCTATCCTCAACGTCCATAACCTTCTTTGTGTCACTTGAGCCTGACACATCATCTACCTTTCTATCTTCAACTTCTTGATATGTGGATGGGGAGCGTTTCTTTGTAGCAGGATAGCGATTCTTGGCAAGGTCACCAATCTCCATTGCAACATTCTCATTGTCTTTTGATTTGCTATCCTCATCAGCAGTGACAATACCTTCAGTTTGTTTATACGTCGAGTATTTTTTCTTCTTATCGTCATAATAACGATCATTTAGACGACTTGTTTTGTCTGAGTCGTTATATTTGTCATCCAAGGATATGTTCTTCTTGCTGAAAGATAATGCTTCCAGCTTTGGAGCAGTATCACGGTTGATAAGGTCTGTGTCCTTCTCGTTATCTGTATCCTTCTCTTCACTTTCATCATACTTTTTGCTTCTCGAGCCTTTTTTCTCATCATACTTCTTGACTCTTGAATCATCTCCACTATTACCACTACCGTCAATGGGCTCTCTTTGTTCCTCAGCAGCTTGGTCAAATGTCAACTCTTTCTCATCGGTACTATGGGAATTTCGCGGATACTCCCTGTTGTATGCAGACTCATCTACATTTGAAAGCACTTGAGCTTTCTTCTCTGAATAGTCCTTCGTAGTATACTCTTCCTCCTCAGGCTTATCCATGACATGACTAGCAGAGGGTATACTTTTCTTGCTTGAGACATATTCAGACTCATCAGGCTTGTCATCGCTTCTTGATGCAGCCGAACCAGATTGCTTTGAGATATCACTATCACCAAGTCCTTTTGTATCCATATTTCGATATCTTGTATTGGCTGTATCTTCACTGTGAGATTTGTCCATTGCATTGAATACTCTGGGCTTCGTCATGGTGTTCAATCCCTCGAGTCCTTGTGCATGCTTATCGTTTTGTGAAATATCACCCGAGCCTGATGCTTTCACATCGTCACTACTGCCCATTTCCTTTTGGGTTCTAGATTCATAGAACAGCTCTGTACCTTCCACATCCTTAGTTTGCTTCTTCTTGTAGGATGAATTATTCATCTCGTCAAGGCCTTTAACTGTATTTGAGTTTAGTAGTGACTCTCCACTGTGACTTGCTGAGTCCTTCAACATGGACCCCCTACGCTTCTCTTCAGGATAGTCAGATTCGATTAAACTACTTGCCTTGTTGGAAATTGCCGTAAGGTCATCGAATTGTTTCTGAGTTGAGTGCTTCCGTTTGCCCAAAGAAGTATTATCCGTAACTTCATCAATGCCATTTAGAAGATGTTTATCAAAGCTGGCATATCGCTTGAGATCCTCTTCAGATCCTGGATAATTGTCTCCTACAATAGACTTCTTCTCAGATAATGTCGTCTCCTCTTTCTCTTTTGAATCATCTTGCATATGATTGTCTCTGCGATACTCTGTTAATTTGTCTTCATTCGAAGCTGACGGAGATTTAGCATATTTATCTTCAACAGAATAAGAGCGTTTCTTCGTTTGTCGTTCAAAGCTATCAACCTCATCAAACTTTTCTTTCTTACTGTAAGTGTCCGACATGCGTTTCTTTGTGCTCGAATATAGATCATCTTTGTCAGCAACATCATCAGACGATAAGCCATCAACTTCTTTCGCACTGTGCTTTTGTTTATTGTATAAATCTTCATCACCTACGGATTTGTGTTTATAAGTGTTTGAACGTCTCTTTACACTAGAGTAACGCTCCTTATCAGTAAAATCATCAGACTCGTCCTTTGTATGAAACTGTTTCTTATACGTTGTATCCTCATCTTCTTTGTTAGTTTCACCACTGTTATCGTCAGATGATACCATCACCTTACCAGTTTCAGACTGTTCATTCATAGATTGTAGATACTTCTTCACATCACCTGAGACATTAGTTTGGAAATCATGTCTCTTCTTCATGTAGGTAGACTCTCTACTAGTTTCATCTGAGTTGTTGTTGTCAGGCTCTATCAAACGAGGGATTGCCATTTGATCTTGATGTTTGTAGAATGCACCATCACCTACATCGGAGCTTTTGGGGAAGATAATGTTGCTGTTGTCTTCCTCACCGTCTGAATTACTACTGCCCTTCTTCTCATCTGTATCATCATAGCCACGCTTGTTAAGCACCTTGGTTTGATCAGAAGTATACCTGTCTCCTGTTGTATCCATTTGGTTATCAGGAGATCTACGAGCATCACCGTAATGTGTTACAACCCTACCGAACTGATTATAAGACTCTCTCTTCTTATTTCTCGACCGGCTCTTAGTCTTTCCACGAAGTCCACCACCTCGATCATCAGTATCACCAAAGCTATTACTTTTATCTTCACGACGATAACTTTCATCCCCAACAACAGTATCATCAGCAAGCACACTTGATCGACTATTATTATTAGAGTCTTCTTCATCTCTTGAGGGTGGTGCCTCGCCATCAGCACTTAAATTACTTTGGTCCCTATACAAATCATTACTATTGTTGTTGTTATTGTTCGAACGATCCGATTCATCAACAACATTGCCACTCCTGGATTTACTTGCATCGACATTAAACTCATTAAATTGATTTGAATATTGATACTTCTCTTGTTCATCAGCTGTATTGTGTATTTCAGTCTCAGTTTCATATCCTAAATGACTTTCATCTAAGTTCATACTGTCATGGTTGTTGTTAAATGTATCATAATTTATTTTCTGACTGTCATTATCTTGTGATATTTCATCATTTGGTGGTAATACCAATTTAGTTGGTGTCTTCTGAACACCACTATTGCCCAACTCTTGTTGGATCTTTCGTTGTTTCTTCCTTTTCATATCATTCAAATCTTTAGTATATTGGCTTTCACTACTATTATACTGCTGCTGTTCATCAACACCATTACCACTAACAATATAAAAGAAGATACAAAATGAAGATATAATTAATAGTGCCTTTTTAGCCATACCATTAAGATTTGGTTGTGTAGATTGATTATTGCTATCAGGTTGTTGACGGTACGGTGAGTTGGCCGGTAAGCGCCGTCCCGTAAAGGGGTTACCGCCACCTCCGGATGAGTTTGGATGTCGACTACGGTGATGCATTGCCATTAATAATCCGTATGAACAATCCAATAAACAATAATAAAAGTACAATGTACATATAAGCTTAACTCTTTGAACAGCCTCACATTAGCACTTTGTGCATAAAGTCATAGGGAGTAATACCAATTGAAACCCAAGATTGTACCCCCATATTTATTTATTTGTAAGATTGCCATAGGGCCCTACTAAATTAGACGGTTGATATATCTTAGGGGTAGACATTCGCGAGGTATCTTCAGTTCAACAAATTATAACCAGGGGAGATAAATTGTTGGTCAGTTGCTAAATTGTTGGTCAGTTGCCTGCAGGCTTGCTCTCATCATTTTTCACTGCCCACTCCGTCTTATGTAGATTGGCCTGGTGTTTCCGCTATTATATCTATTGCAATAGTGATATATTGTGTGTATATATAATAGTTGATTACTGCTACTGCTAATAAAAGACAACTCTGTTGCAAGAACAGGGATACTAGCTCAACACAAAAGATAACAAAGTGCACCTACTAACGACATAACAACAACCTCATATACCTCTTTCCAATATAATATAAGTACCATGGCATCTACATTTAACCGTCCCAAAACAGCACAGGAGGAGGCAGCTGAAGTCGAGAAAGCCAAACGGGAAGCTGAGATGGCTGCAATATTTAAACGGAGACAACAACAAAGTGGTGACGAATCTGATGATGAAGAAGATTTAACACCAGCCGAGATTGCACGTAAAAAACGTGAAGAAGAAATGGCAGCATTACGTAAAGCACGTGGCGGTGAGAACAACGAGTTACGTAAACGATTACAAGATAAAGGCGGTGGATTAATCACTGACATGGATGCCTGGCGTGCCGATCAAATTAAGGCAAAGAATAAAGATAAGGATAATAAGAATAAGGCAGCTAGTGGATTACACCGCCATCAGGCGAACTTTGTTAAGAATAAGACGAGTGCTGAGATTGGTGAAGAGGAAGATCGTAAGAATAAGGCTGATGCGGCAAGTAACTTACATGGACATAAGGGTGTGTATGTATCTGGTAATAAGACAGCAGCTGATTTAGATAAAGAGGCATATACTCAAGCACAGAAGGATGAGATGGAAAGGTTGAAACAATTGAAATTAGATGGAAAGAATTATGATGCCGATGTAGGTGAAACTGTGAATGAGCCAGTATCAGCATCAGTCAAAGATGCTGCCAAGGCATTAGACGCAGCCGAGAAGGCTGAACTAGAAGCAGCAGAACGACGCAAGTCTGGTGTTGTGATAATCAAGGATTCGAATGCTCCATCAACTACACCGCCCAAGGTACAATATGATATTTCAGATGCTGCCGATGTCGAGGAGGAGAAATCACGAATTACACTCAAGGTACCAACCTACACTCGAATTGATATCAAGTTTTCATTTGGATTAATCGTTCGTTCAACTGCCGCCGATGGATTCAATGGGGAGAACTTGCGTGATAACGAAACACTCAAGAAATGTATGGAGGGTACATCTAAAATTCTATTACAACAAATGCCAAGTCCACCCGATGTTGATAAATTATTAGCAGAAAATTCATCAGCAACAAGTATCAAAATTCAGTTTCCACAGGCATATTATGAACCATCATTTGAACCCACAGTTATTAGTATCGAGGAAGATACGAAGAATAAAGATAGTGGTAAGGTAACTGCCAAGGGTAATAAGAGGACATTGGTAAAGGCAAGCTTTCCGGTATTCATGAGAGATGAGGAAGAAGATGATGAAAGTCAAAAGAGAAGCGCACGTATGTTGAAAGAAACGAAGACTACTGTGTTCAAGGCTTTAAGATCAGCTGTTTCTGGTGGATCCTTCTTGAGATAGATGTGTATAAGGTGTTTTGTTTTTGGCAGTAGGATTAGAGATTGGATAGAGATAGAGAATTGCCTCCTGCCAGCTTCTTCATCATACTTTGATGATTGATTGTTAGTTGTTAGTGTAAACATGCACTCTTAAAGATTGCAGTTTCAATTAAGATAGTTGATTAATGCTAATGATAAAGTAGAAGATCAAGTTATGCACTTCAATTGAAGAAGAGGTATGCACTCTCATAGGATACCGCAAGATACGGATACAATATGTGAGATTTGCTGAACGAAGAAATAGAGCCGCCCTTATTTAGCCCTCCTCAATCGTATTGAACAATAAGGTAAAGAGATTACCAGTAATGTGCCCCTCCTCTCTGGCTAGCCCATTTAGTGGTCTTATTCATTATTAGATGACGATTTGATATCATTAATCATCGACACATATCATATTATCTATCATGGACACTGACAATACCAATGACAATGATGATAATCCCCCAAAAGTTGTCGCTAGCAACGAGTCGGATCCAAATGCATCATTTTATGGAGAAGATATATTTGATGACATGATTGCAAAGGTTATGGATGCGGCAGATAAGAATAATAGTAAAGTTCGAGTACAGGCTCCATCCCCAGTTATAGAGATTGATGGTACTCCTTCCGATGATAATGATATTAGAAGTATCGACAACAAAAATATTATAAATGACAACGATATAGAAACAGGTGGTAGCCCTGGGAATGACGATTCTACAAACACTGGATCGGACGTTGCCTCCCTAGATAGTGAAGAAATAAGTGGCGAGAGTGATATCAGCGAGGTAGAAGAGAAGGAAAAGTCTTCGTATTATCCCCAACCACTAATACATGATGACGAATCGACAATAGATATGAGACCTCCTGCCGCTGAAACTCAGACGGTATCGAGTTATGTAGATCAACTTAATCAGCAAGAACGCCGAAAGGGAAAGTTAGTAAAGGCAGGTGTATGTTCATTCATAGTTGCAATAGCCATAGGAGTAGTACTGGCGATAGTAATGACGGGGAACGATGACAGCTCGGTAACCAGACCATTATCATATGACGATTATGTCACTGCTTCTTCTCCGTCATCTCCACAGTCAGTCAAGCCAATTCCTCCAATTACAACAGTTGATAATCAAGTTCAATTGACCTTTGATAATATACCTGACGGATACCGTATGCCTGATGAAGATCGAACATCTATTATTAACTTTCTTGATACATTAATTGGTGATTATCTCTTGACTGATAAGTATCTTGGTGATTCATTTGAGCTACTTGGAGTTATCAATGGATATGATTACAAAGGAACGAGTGCTAGTCGAGGAACAACATTAAGAGTACAGCCGCCGCGACGACGTTTAGAAAGCTTGAATCTACCTCTGTTGATAAGTGTGAAAGGTCCATCAAACATATCTCCCAATGTAATACAAGCAAAAGTTATTCAAATGGTTGAAGATCGATCAAAGAATATTATGAACTATGTCAAGGCTTATGACTATGCAACATTCAAGGATGCAACTCTATCAGTACGCTTATATGACTTGAAAGATCTTATCATCAAACAACCAGTTAGTAGATCTCCAACTGGAAGACCGACGACTGCCTCACCGACTATGCGTCCACAGACTTTAGCACCATCAACATTGAAACCGGTAGCAGTACCCATATCATCAAAATCACCAATAACAATGCCTCCACAAACTCCGATCACAAGACCTCCAGTTAGACCTAAAACTCCACCTCCGAGTACATCATCTCCAATCACAGCTTCTCCAACTTCAAAGCCTATAACTCCATCTCCAACGCCAAAACCAATTATAACACTTAAACCTGTAACAGGTCATCCTTCACCAAGGCCGACGACAGTATGGGTAAGTTCCTGAAAGTGGAGCTAGACTTTATTCTGTATATGCCGACTCACCTTTGACTCCATCTTTCTTTTGTTCAGCCAACACGGCGCCCTACTCCAAGGCCGACTCTGAAGCCTATATCACAGTATGAAGGCAGTCTACTTGGACCATACGGTGCCGCTTCGAGTCCATCATCATCACAATCAAATCCTCCACCTCCATCGTCGGGAGTGAATCAAGGACCTGTCGTTCCGCTACCAGCTGGTCAAATAAGTGAATACTACTGTGCTAAATCGAGTTACACTTCAAGTTGGAATATACTGTTAGATTTTGATTGTGAGAAACCCTGTCCATCGACGAAACATACAGATTGTTCTGGCGGATATCAATGCCATGTCTCTGAATATTGTTTAGATGTTGAAAAAAGACTGAAGTTCTGAAGCTGATGACTGTAGAGACGATTGTAGCTGTATGATACTGTAAATTATTGGCATATCTAGATAAATAAAGAATCCTATTTACCTAAGTACCAGGGAAAGGTCTGATCAAGGATACTTCGCTCGGTCACAGAGGTATCCTTTTCATAGTTTGCTTTTGTCTCACTGAGATCTTCCTTTCTTCTTCCACTTTGTATGCTGCACAATTTTTCTAGTTACTTGTATAGAGTTCAGATGTGGGGTATCATTTCTTTTCTCGATGACTATTAATACATAGTTTACAATCTAGTACTACCATACATAGGAAATGATCCAGGTTAACGTCTTTTAACGACCATTTGCTCTTCGTAGTAACGCAATTAGTAAAAGGTCTGCATCCAAGGACTGCATATAGTTTGGCATAGCTGGTAATGATGCTTGAGGTGCCTGAGGTGGTGCTTGTGGTTGAGGTGGAGGGGTTACACTCGCCGAGTGACGTCTTTCCTTGCTTCTTGCTCCCTCTTTATTACTTCCTCCTCCTTCTTCTTCCGCTGGTCGCTCTTCCTGAGCTCTTTCTGCTCTTTCTTGTCGTTGCAAAGGTAATCTCTCCTGTGGTTGTGGTTGCTGTGGTGGTGCAAATAATGGGTTATATTGAGAGTAGCTGAGTGAGTTACTGAGTGAGTTAGCTAGAGCTGCTCTCAAAAGAGCTTCTGTTGAGTAATCTGCAAATGGTCTTGAAGCAGTCGATGCTGAGGCAGCGTGACTCATACTACTTGCATTCATTGACGCCGCTGCAGAGGCAGCAGGTTGTTGATGCCGTGCAGCAGCAGCTAGAGAAGGAGGAGCTTGAGAAAGTAGGGAGGCAGCAACAGAGGATGATGCTTGCGTCGCAGCAGCAGCAGCAGCCATCTTTCCTTGTTTCTCTGCCAACATACGACGAATTCGAGGTTGACCCTCCCGCAGGGCTATTATATTGCAAATAGTAAGAAGTTAGTGGAAACGTCAAGATGTAAGATGCTGCATTAAATAAAAAAGTATCAGTCATCTCATAGACACATAATAGGTACTAACCTTGACTTGTCTTCTCAACAGCCCGACGATCACCAATATCTCTATACGCAACTGGATTACCATCCTCATCCTTCTCGTCAATAGACATGCTTGTGCCACCGTCCAATCGTTCGAGGAATCTACCACCCACTTCGCGCATTGCCGCAACAATGGACTTACTAATCCTCAACTTCTCATTCTTCAAACAGGTGGCTTGAGTAGAGGGTATTGTGCATTATAAACAGTAAGCAAAGATGAACATAAGATGTGAGCAAAATGACGAGAAGCAAAAGCACGAAACTGATATTCTGTTCCTCATGCCAACACTCTGCAAACACACTCATCTTAACTTACCGTATCCTTCTTTATTCAATGCAACTATCTTGCGGTATGACATGTTACCGCTGTGTTTTAGTGCTAATCCCTTCCTACCACATATGATATCATTCTCATTTACCTCGGTAATTACTTCATACGGCAGCCCTGAATAATCTGGTGGAGACATAATGTTCTTTGGTTGTGTTGTTGTTCTTGTTGTTAACTTTTAACTTATGTTGTTGTTATTAGATGATGATATATCGATGTATTTATTTATTTTATGAGTATTGCAATAAATGTGATCACCAACACTACGTCAAGATAGGCGTAGTCTTAAAAGCCTATATTGTTCTTGCTTTGAGCCAATCGCATGCAGTGTTGATGATTGATGAGTTTGTTATTTTGGGTACGAAATGTAAGACCGTATCGGATAGAATTGGACAAAATAGGAGGATCCGTACTCACCTTCATAATAACTGTAAACTTCAACTCTGCTTCAATTGTCAGTTGTCAGCGGCAAGATTGTAGAAGATATTGCATAGAGCCACCCATATACAATATAAATATCGATAGCATCTTGGTCTTGAATATATTATTTTCCTGAGCAATTTCATTGAATATCAACATAAAACATGGCCAACATTGAGAATGAAAATGAACGCCTTGTTGGTATAACAAAAGTTAATGAAACAGATATTATATGCGGTCGAGGTGGTTTAGGTATGCAATCTAATATGTATTATATGATCATGTTGTTTATAAACTATTCATAGTTATTTATATATGTGTGCATATGTGCATATTATGATATGTATTTATCTACTGTATTTATGATACTAACAAATTATTCTCTATCCTTTATCTAGCATTAAAACATCCTGGTAATGCAGCATATAGAAAAATAGTTGGTGTTAATAAAGAAATATATGCAACATGTCTAAAAACAGAAAAGTTACGAATAAGTAAGTCTATAGTAGCGGCTATTAGAGAAATTAATGGCCGATTCCTTGAACGTGAAGATGGTAAAACTAGTACTACATTGGATGAAAAGGATGCCAATGGTAATCCGGTAACTTGGAAGGATATTGGAGAAAAGAGGGCAGTTGAGAAGACAAGTCAGGCATTGCGTGAGGGACAACCGAAGTTATTGAAAAAGATTGCCCAAAGACAGGAAAGTGCAGGTAGTTATGCTGGTATGCCAAACAATGGACAGTTTAATCATTTGGGTGGGGTTCCCCAAACGCATATGCATATGTCGATGCCTCAACAATCACAGTTATTACAACCACTACAACATCAGAACTCTGGACCATTACTTCATCATCAAAACTCGGGTGGTTTGCCTAGTTTGCCACCACATCAACATCAACATTCAGGTCCACTTCAACAACAGCCACTACCGCCTCAACAGTTTAGTAATAATCAGGGAGGGGACATGTATGGATATCAAATTCAACAACCTCATCAAATGCAGCAAAATAATCTCAACTTTCAACAAGCTGAACAACGGGGTAGCTTTACAGCACAACAGTTGGCTGCTGTGATAGAAGGGGCAGGGAGTTCATTCAGTAGCTTTCCAGACTTTAATGCCAATGGTGGTAATGTTCCTGTAAGAGATGGATCACGAATGTCATTCCATGATTCATGGGGATCCGAAGGACCGGGACCACTACCCTTTGGCGTGCCACCGCCAGATGCAGAGGATAGAGCTAAGCGTGAAAGGAATAACTCTACACGAACAGCAGATTCTTGGGGAGAGGATGATCCAACACCACTTGACTATAATCATAGTAGTGTAGGAGCAGAGCATGCGTTTTCAGCTCGTGATAATGATCAATTGCTGACGATGCTAAGTGCAGAACAAAGTTCTAATTCATCGGGTACTGCGGCTGCCAAGCCTGAACGCCAACGACCTTCTGTGAAATGGTTACTTGATGCTCAACGACCATCCATGGGTGAACTAAGTCTTGTTAGTCATTTGTCTCAAATGAGTATATTCTCCGATGCGGTTAGTCTTGACTCTGCAATGGATGCTTGTGAGAGAGATGCTGAATTCGAAATGCTAGGCGAGTTTGAAACCTCAGGCTTTGATGCTAGTGGTATGAGTATCGGTACATTTGAAGAAGTATCTTCTGCGGGAGGCTCGAGGGGCTCATCGGCGAATTCTGGCGCTCCCAAGCCTCGACGAAGTATTCTGCGAAAAAGCCATAAATGGCCCACTGCTAATGCCTTCCCCTCACCTGGCTTGGTTGGCAATGAGCGTTCCGATCCAGGCCTAATCTTTACATCTACAATGGATACGAAGCCAGGGGGTATCAACAGTGGGACAGATATTTCGGGATTATTGGGAGAACGAAGGAAGAGTGTTGTTGCATTTGATGTTGATGTGAACAGACGGAGATCGTCCAGGATGAGTATGCTCAGTGCTATGACTGATATAAGTGGTATGTTCAAGAGAGATATTGGAAGTGTACTAAGCATCCAAAGTGCTGATTTTCGAGAGTTCATGAATGATATTGACGATGATTCGAGTATTGAGGAAGAGGAGAAAGGTACCAAATCATCCTGAGAGAGAAGAAGTACTAGTCCGTCTGTTCAAAATGTTGTATATCCTGTCTTAATAATAAATAACTTTATTCTCGTCTATGATATGTATGTTGCAGTTGTATATAATTCATGAGTATCTGATCAAAAGAAAAACTGCGGGGCTTGCATCTTTACACCCTTCTCGTCCAGGAAATAGGAGTGATTTAGTGCATCAGCTGCACTGATTCTCTTCTTCGGATTCAATGTTAGCAGCTTACTCAATAGATCAAACCCTGAAGGACTCAGATATGACTGACCGCTAGTTGAGAATGAGTTGACCATAAACTGTTTACCAAGTTCACAACCATCCTTCTTCTTCCATTTAAATGTTCCTGCACTTGGTAAAGAAGAAAACTCTGGCCATTCCTCATCAGATGGTGTTCCCAATAGCTTAAATACTTTTTGTATCTGATCTAACTCTCCTTGTCCTTTCATGATTGCATCTTTTATTAACAATTCACCAAAGATACAGCCAATACTCCACATGTCTATTTCTGGTCCATAAATTGATTCTCCAAATAATAGCTCTGGTGATCTATACCATAATGTTACAACCATCATAGTCATTTTCTTAAAGGGAACTTCGTACTTCCTTGCCAAACCGAAGTCGCACAGTGCAATCCTTCCACTTTCATGTACCAATATATTACTCGTTTTGACATCTCGATGTAAATACCAATGCTCGTGTACATGTGTCATTGCCGATAGTAATTGATGCATCATATACTTTACTTCCGATTGAGCAAACGGAGTGGTATTCTTCTTCATCGCAGCTTGTAAATCACACTCCATACATTCCATTACCATGAATACCTTATCGTTTGTATCACCAACAACCATTTCGCGTACTGTTACTATGCATTCATGACTTAGTGATAATAGTACACCAATCTCGCGGAGTGCTGATATTGGAAATCCCTCTTTAGTCATTTCACTATCAAACTTAATTTGTTTGAGCGCCACAATTTCATCTGTGGAGGTATCCCTTGCCTTCCATACCACGCCGTACGTACCCTCATCTATATGTGATAATCTTTCATATGAATCATAAACAGATCGACATCCATGTAAGAGAGGATTGTGTAAACGATAACCTGGAGGTATTGATATCTTTTGTGTACTTGTGGTTTTTGATTGAGACGATGCTGTTGTTGTGGTATCCTGTTTATCATTTACTTCTTCAGAATTTAGTTGTGCTGCTGCATTGGATTGCATAGATGCTTTTGTTTTGCAATTTCCACCATCCTCTTCGTCATCAGAGCTCCATCTATCACGCTTAGGCATACTGATGTATTGTTTACTATTATTAGGTATGGTACTTTCACTTTGATATTGTTTTGTTAATGTTGCTTTGTATCCGATAATTAATAACAGCCGCTTCAAAACCAACAACGATAGCGTGTTATAAAAGAAGCATTAGTGACTATATGTATCAATAGACGCCAGAGTGTGGGCATAGTATGCATCGTAAACGGGCGAGCGAGATTTGCAGTGAGCGTCTGTCCGCCGACACATGTTGTTGTTACATTATCTGTTGTGTTGTTCGATAGTGGTTGCTTGATATCTCCTTGGTTTACAAAGCGTACTATCCATATCTATTTGCAATTCATCATCATCTTTACTAGGTACTCGGCGGACTTATAAAGCGACGCGGTACACATCAAATAAACACATAAAAATGAACACCATCCAATTATTCATAAATTTGCTAACCTTACTTTCATGTTCAACCAAGTATATAGTATTAGTATCTGCTGATATAAACGATGGCGGCAATGTTGATAATGTTGATTCTGATATAATCGATGAAAATGTTGATAATATCGATTGCCCAGGTCCTGACGAGGCATTTGTTACGACTTGCAGCGGTACCACAGCTAATGATAAAACAACACAAACAACACCTCTATCAGAGGAAACAGATATAACAGACGATGACCTTTTTGATGAATCGGATTTGGTTAATGAAGTATTAGAGGATTCAACAACAGAAGAGGAACTGCCGCCAAAACAATCTCAACCTAAATTTACATCATCTAATAATAACAATAACAGTGATTATCAGGAAAGACAACAACAACAGCAACAATTCGATAACAATTTCAATTCCAAAGATGATAGACATAGTAATGATGAAGGAATGTGCAATAGCGATGATGGTCCAATGGCACTTCAACAGTTTAAACAAACTACAACCAAACTCTTGCAAAAGTATTATGATCCCTTACCTAAACAAGGTAAGATGGCAATTGGAACAATAGTGGGATTTACAGCCAGTCGATTATCATTGGGAGTTGCAAATCGAATCTTTAGAATAGCAGGCGCCACATGGGTGTTATCTGAAATGGCACATAGTAGTGGATTTTGTGATGAGGCCCAATGTGTACCCGAAGAGGCACGGCCTTGGATTGGTATAGTAAAGCGAGCATTGATAAATCAATGTATTAAAGTACGACTGTTTGCACGAAGAATCTGGAATCAAGATAGGATACGTGAGTTGGCACAAAAGGATGAATTAGTTGCTACAATGTTTGCTGCCGGGGCTTTCATTGGCTTCATTGTTTAATGTGAGTTTTGTGGAGAATAGCTAAGACCACATACTGCAATTAATCCCTTTAGCCTGTAGTCTATACGTATATGATGCTGATGAATGCTCTTCAGTCTCCAACGTATGATCATATTATATTTGTATAATATTGAGTATTATGGTGATATGAGTTAAATCCAATCGATTGGTGCTGGCCCTTTACGCCAATCGTACTTGGGGTTTACCCTAAACTTTACTAGGTAGAATTAAAACATAATTAATTGCGGCCCTTTGACCTTTGGTCAATCAAATACCAGCCTCTTTGAAGTATATATTAAGAACCTCACCAACTCGATATACTCTGCATTTATATTATTACTAGTCTTAATTGCAACAGCTTCAGTACCGGCGGCGGGATACTGTTCTCATTAGATCAAGAAATAATTAAGACATAACTAGGTACTCTAATACCCGGTCGGTCATAGTACAATAATACATTGAAATTGAACTACCTACTGACGGTACTAATACAGCACGGTATACACCCTCAAAGACTCCTTCCTAAGTTAAGGTCATCAATATTACTAGGTATACTGAACTACTAATAATACAAATTACTATGATAATCGATGCAAAAACAGTAGTTATTACATTCTCAATAATTGGTGTTGCAATGTATCTCGGGCTCGGAGCGATACGATCCTTTGCATTATCGATAGCTCAAGAGAATCATGATGCAAATCTAGCAATTGATCAAAGTGAGGAGGCAAGAAGAGTCAAAAGAGAACGAGATGCTGATAATGCGGCATCAATAGCCTTTGCAAAGGTTGAACCATTATTACCAGCTAGTGCTTTACCACAATCAGCTCATTCTAGTAGTAATTCAATAAGTGCAACAGATGAAGAGACCCCTGCTAATAATGCTACCATATAATGATATATGAGAGAATCAATAGCGGAAGGAAGAGGAACAATAAATAAGCTTCAGAGTATTGTGGAGAATGTTGTTGTTATGCCAATAGATATGTCCTGGGTATATCAGAATGACTAGGCATATCATTAACAGTGACTAGTTGATCAGACAAGGA
>Ga0214477_100580_pt1 | contig 24894 bp, 22 predicted proteins | sample M1_20Mar14CPVII9_FD_165058 | JGI IMG/M metagenome (GOLD analysis project Ga0214477, IMG submission 165058) | Marine eukaryotic communities from Monterey Bay, California, United States - M1_20Mar14CPVII9sort6BwellC16 | ecosystem: Environmental > Aquatic > Marine > Unclassified | place: USA...
TTAGTATTGTTTTATCATGTACATTTGTGTGTTTAATATGAAGTCTCAAGACTTGGCTACTTCGTTTGAACTTCGTTTGAACTTCATTTGCCTTATTTGATTGCCTTTGCAAACCACATGCACTAACAGAGGTTATATCTTCTCTCTCTATCATCTCATAACTTATGATGACGCGCATCTGCCAGGGTTCAATTAGAAAAGCGATCCTAGACGACTTCAAGAAACTTGGACTTACTTCTGTCCCTAATAAGGGAGATAATGGCGTTCATGCATCTGCGTCTCCATTTGAAGGACTTGCAGAGAAGTGGTAAGTTGACATATATTGTGTTATTTGAAAAGTTGAAGTAATGAGTCTAACACACATGTATTTCATTATGAATACATAGCAACTGGCTCGGAGCATCTTCTGGTACCGATCCATTCGGTAAGGCGCTTCTTAAGTCTGGACTTTCTAAAAAGACAATTGAAGAATGGTCAGTAGACCCACGTGTTACATTACCAGGAGGAGATAAGGGAAGTGTATTTGATGCTCTTGAGGATATGGATGTTGATGATTGTTTGGCAAAGTTGGTTGAGTTGAACGGCTTGAATGCTGATACCATCTAAAGTTTTGTTTGAACATGCCACATTATTAGGATGTCTGTATGAAGGTAAAAAGCATGTAGTACTATAATTTGTGGTAGATAGGAGAGAGATGAAGTTATCAAAAGTATCATAACTTAGTCGAGTAATACCAACACGATGTAGGGCTAGAGCAGTATGAAAAGGAATATACTTGTAACTAAGAAAACATAGCTCTCTCTATTAAATATTACGAGTTAAACTCCCAACCTCCTTGCTCTCTGTAGGTTCAACAACTTCTTTCCTCGTTTCATTGCAATGTCTTCTAAGCTTTCATGTGTCATTAATGCCTTGAAGGTAGCATAAACTACATTGTATGGATTACGGTTTCCATGACTCTTACCAGTAGCGTCTGAAATGCCCGCATACTTGAGAATCTCACATATCAGAGGATGGCCATGTAATCCATAATCAGGACTGACTGCGCGTAGACGGACTCTGCAAGAGTTGTGCTTTCCTGCCAAGTCATAAGACAGACCTGTACCCAAATAACGATCGACATAAAAGACATTGCGCTTGGCGTGCTTGCATGCCTTCTCAATTGCATCGTTTGGCGTCAAAGCCTTGCCAATACCAAACCCAGCTGCTCCGTTACCATTGCCTCCAATAACGAGTGCACGATAACGAACAGTAGTACCACCTCTTTCTACCTTCTGGACTCTGTCAACCTTGATTGTACACTCTCCCCTACAAAGTTGAGATAATTGCAATGGGCAAGGTCAGCATACCATATAAAGTCCATAGCAATATCAACAATAAAACATCATTTACTTACCAAGGTCCAAATGCCTCTTGATTGGGATCTTCACCATTCTTAATCATTTCCAATATCTGATCAGGTTTCTCCTCCCTATCCTTCTCATGATCATCACGCTGATCTTGTAGATTATACTTTTTAATGCGTTCCTGCTCTTTTAAATACTTATCCATATCCTCCTTCTGCACATTAACGGGAGAGTATGTTTCATCAATCTCACCCAGCTCCAACTCCTTACTCTGTTCTTCATATATTATCTTGTTCAATTCTTGCATCCACTTCTCTTCCTCGGGATCATTGGGATTATTACCCACATTACTACCTTTTGGAAAATCAGGATGGTATGTTGGTGACGGCAAATCTTTACTGTAAGGAAACTTTACAGTGGCTCCCTTGCCAAAGACTGATTCTGCATCATATGATCTCCCGTGACCAAACTCCTTCTCTTCGGTATCATCACCAGCCTCGAGTTGCATGCTATCATCAAACTCATCACCAGTATCCACATCCGATAGTTTAGGTATACGTCCCAATCTAAAGAATTCACGATCCTCAGTACGTGCACGCCTTCGAAGTGCTAAATCTTGTGTCGATCCCTGAGCAGCAGTTATACGATCAATTTGTCGGAATTTCTCTTCCACCTCGTCTAATGGCGAATAAGTTTTAGTACCATTACCATCCTCACTACTCTTCCTCTCGGCAGTTTCTAATCTAGTATGAAATTGATTCAAATGTTGTCGAATGGCATTTGCAGCATCGGACCCATACTCTCGTTCTAATTCATTTAATCCATCGTCATCATAATCTTCACCCATCGCACTAGTTTCTAAATCATTTGTGAATAAATCACCAGAACCAACCACATTATAATCATTCAACTCTTTAACTTTCCCACCCATTGGATTTAATACTAACTTCCCATCACCATTTGATAATCGTTGTATAGGCATGTGTGGATCACCATGCATTAACTCTGGATGATCTATAGTTGAATCATCCAACCGATTGTAATAATCATAATGCCATGGTGATACCCATCCGTCTTCACGTCCAGCGCCTCCCAATGGTTTATAATTGGCAGGTGTTTTAGGTTGATTTGTTTTATTAATTGTTGCCATTGGATCTGGACGGGGTTTGAGATTAACGCCTGCAATGGATGGCGGAGGTGTACGACGGGGTTTAAATGCCATGGTACGGGTTGTTTGATATTGTGATTTGTTTAGTAGTGATCGCCATGATGATGTCTTACCAACTTGACGAATAAGTAGAATTGATGATGTCATCTTGTGTTAACTTTATGTGCTCAAAATATCAATACCGTATATCAGGACACGGATGCCGAAAGAGCGTTAAAACGTGAATGAGCGACCGTGATATGACAGCTCTCCAAGTTTAATAAAGGCGTAGAGGAAGCCGCTAATACAATGCCTGCATAAACATACCTTGACTACTACTACTATAGACAGGCATACAGACCACTATCGTATTGCTGAAGTGTTGTGGATCCGTATTAATACGAAAATATATTCCACATGTCTTTCTGTGAGAAATTACGGATTATATACGGTAAATCGTAATCAAGCCACTAGCACCTCGTCATCCATCGATCAGAGGTATCAAATCTCTACTTGTGTCTCTCTCTAATATTGCCTGTAGCCTACGCTAAAGATGTTGTTCTTACTATTCACTATATCTACTGCAATATTTTGCCAAGAAGTGCTCGGTTTTGCCCCGTCATCGATATCACATCATCAAGCAACACCAAACACAAAATTTTCATTCTTCACAATGTCATCATTAACAACATCAACATCACTTGAAATGTTTACTGGTATCGTAGAAGAAATGGGTGATGTAGTATCACTTGAAACAAAAGATGATATGATATTATGGGACGGATCAAAGGGTAGTGGTACTGAAATGGTGATCAAAGGCGATGTGGTAATGGACGGTGCATACCTTGGTTGTTCCATTAGTGTTAATGGCGTATGTCTTACTGCAACTGAATTAGACTTTGACAGCAACATCTTCAAGGTGGGATTAGCTCCGGAAACATTACGCAAGACAAATTTAGGTACCTATACTGCAAATAGTAAGAAACAGGTCAATTTAGAACGAGCTAGTGAAATTGGAGGGAGAAACTCTGGACACTTTGTGCAAGGACATGTTGATAATATTGGTACAATTATTGAACGTTGGGTTGATGAGAATTCACTCTTCTTTAAAGTATCATTCCCATATGAGTTTATGCGATATGTCGTACCCAAGGGTTTCATTGCAATTGACGGTACATCACTAACTGTTTGTGATGTAAAGTCGGAAGGACCAAATGGTGAAAATTGGTTCACCTTCATGTTAGTTGAATATACACAAAAGAAGATTATTATACCTACAAAGCAAATTGGTGATACTGTAAATATTGAGGTTGATGTTTTAGGAAAGTATTCAGAACAAGCTTGGGAGGCATTCGTGCCCAAGATGGAAGCATTAGAACAAAAGGTGCAAGATCTAGAAGCAAAGGTTGCTAGATTGGAAGGTAGTAGTGGCAGTGCTAATAGCAAAGATATTACATATGGTGATGTTGTCCCCAAAAGTTTCTCATCTAGCAATGATCCTGATCTAAGTAATAGAGCTAAAAGTACACCTCGAAGGAAGGATACTGAAGGTTGGGTACGATCTGAACAAGAGTTCATCAACGCTGACAGAGATAACGCAGATATGAACCCAAAGAGAGACATCAACAACAAAGGGACGGAATGGGTGAGGAAAAAGCAGACATTCTATGATACCAACTATTAAGATTTCAGATAAAGTTTGACTGACATACTATATATCTTTATCATCTATCTCTTGCCTACAACTCAGAGCCCTCAATGGCAACGATGGGCCGATGATCCTTCAGTCGAATGGACGAGAATACAAGGAGGTGGTTAGTAGTAATTCATCAAGAACATAGACTATGAGAAGCAACTTAAGTTTACGCCATAACTCATACCTACCCTACCCAATGATTGCCCGAGTCCGGTATCCTACTTTTCTGGTTCAATACTCTCATTACTCTAGGTACTATAGCATCTATATCCTTTGCTGTTCTTTGCTAATTCTATTTATTATTAGAACCTTTAGTCTGTATTGCGAAGTAGTCATTATTGTTCAAGCCGCTGCACACGACATACACCTCTCACCTCAATCTAATACATATACACTGAATACAATAGTTACGATACATAATTTGCATACTTAGATATATGAAGTGGCGATTTGCTTTTGCTGTAGGAAATAGATTTTCAAGTAGTATGTTGGGATCTTATAAAAATGATGATGATGTTATTAGAACAATAATGAAAACAACAAAGACAATAGCTCTTGTGGGTGCATCAAAGAAAGAAGAGAGAGCTTCTAATCATGTAATGTCAACATTGCAACAGATGGGTTATAAGGTTATTCCCATTAATCCTGGACTTGCAAAACAGAACACAATATTGCATGGCGAAAAAGTGTATGAAGACTTGCAATCGGTTAGTCAAGAATATGATGTAGATATGGTAGATGTATTTATAAATAGCAAAGCTGCCGGTCAATTCGTTGATGAGGCCATCGCAATCAAAGCAAAGAGTGTATGGCTACAGGAAAGTCCGAATTTGTGTTGTTTTGTTGTGTGTTATGGTGTGTTCAATATGAAGACTCGACCATTCGAATACTTCCTTTGAACTTAATTTGCCTTTGTGTGATTGCCCTTGCAAGCCGCATGCACTAACATATGTTGCAATCAATTATATTTCATCTTCATAAACTATGAAACGCGCATCTTCCAGATTGGTGTAGTCAATGAGGAAGCAGGAGAACGAGCAAATGCGGCAGGTCTTGATTGTGTTATGAATGCATGGTAAGTCTGTTCAACATAACTATCCTGGGGAATAATATGACACTGACACTTTCCATATGCTCATGGTCATAACACTTCTGCTCATATCGGTCATACTTAGCCCATTAATTGAAGGCCCTAGACTTGGCATTGATGGTCCTGATCTGTAAAGGATGTAAGTAACTATAACTCCAAAGTACAACAACACAACACAACACAATATATCCTAAATTGTTTCTTTATATTGGAACCAGAGACTTTAAGATCTGAGTTCCTTAGCAGCATGTTAGCTTTCCCACTCTTCACTCTTCATTGTGTGATCATTTGTACATTTTAAACCTCAGAAGGCTAATTTGGTATACAACCCCTACTTCAAAACTGACATCCTATATATGCATGGTTGGTTGTGTTTTTGATTAAATCACTCCAGCCATATATCCATCAAAGGGATATAATATTACTCACACATTTCAGTTTTATCCAAAAAGTCATGATAGTTATCAACCGCCTTTTTCAACTCGGCATACTTTTCTCTTACATTTTTTGTAGCCGCTTCTATCTTTTCCTTATCTGCATCATCTCCTTGTGGTAAGTCGTTAGCCGCCGCTGCCGATTGTTCTAGGTTTGTTGCACCCTCTCTTAATTGTTGACACATTAAATTTGATGATGCTCCCTTAATTACATGTGATGCACGCATAATAAGTAGAAATGATTGATCATTTATCGGATTCTTTGGAATTGGTTAGTTGTGTTTTTTTAATAGGGTTTGTTCATTATTTCATAGGGGTGTATTACACAGCCAATAGCAATCACGTGATGAGACAATATGTGAGTGGAAGATAAGGAAAGTACATGTATTGAAAACATATCCGCTAAATATCCTAACGCATGTACTAGGTTGGCCCAATAACTTCCAACCCCTGAGGGTTAACATATATTATTATAAAAATCGTTGCAATAAAAACTTTCCCTTTCGCCATCCAAACCTACTGAACAACAGCATAACACCAGCAACGGCATCAACACTATAACACACATATACATACATACAACTTACCTCTAATACACCATCCATCTTAACTATTTGTGTATCAATTTCACCCTTTAAATCACCCAATAATTCTTGTAAAAACTCTTCGTCATCTCCACACTGTTCCATTGCTTCGGTCCAGTCGATTACCTCGGAAAATTCACTTGATGATGGTGACGCCATTTTAGTGTGGTGTGATTTGAATAGGGCAAGTAGGTCGGTTTATTGATCTAAATGTAAGGCTATAGAATAGCGATAATTGTTTTGTGTCGATAATTTGTGAGTTGTGAGCAACAATTCACAAAACGTTCTCAATAAGAAGGTATTATATTGACACAATTGCCTACACAAGGACAGAGCAGATACCGTATGTTTGGAATGTTATGCAATAAAATTTTTTCAGATGAATTTTCCATAGCCGACCCATACATCGATGGAAAGCTTATGTAAACAGCTATCCATTGATGCATCATATAGTGTCATAACATATTTAGTGTGTAAGTTTTGATGCATCCAATGTTGAGTTGATTTTTCATATTCGCCTGCGAAGGAAGGTATCCATGTAAATTTGTAGTCTTGACTACCTTTCACACTCATAAAAAAGTCACGAGTTCGATCCTCCATGGGTGATAATTTGAACCACTCTCAAATTTAGCGAATTTATTTAGCAATGAAGATATGTACTAGGTCCTCTGTTATTTCAATGGGAACTAGTTGAGATTATGAGCTAGTTCCCGTAAAAAGAACGAAGCTCTAACTCCAAGTATTCATTGCAAAATAAATTCGCTAAATTTAATTTTTGCATTTCATTCCAACCATACGGTATATTGATATATCCATTAGTAATAGGTAGACAATAGACGCCGTTATATACATAAAGTATAACCTAGTGGATAATAAGAAGTTTGAAGATACCCGTATTAAAGATACCCAACAATATTTTAATTGCAATAGATACGCCCTAAAATAACAATAGTCAAGTTCAATCAATAGTATTGGACTAACTACAAGTATTCCTTATAACAATATAATACTAAAAAACAATATAATAAAAGTATGGCGCAACCACCAATGAGCTTAAGTGGTGGTGTAGTAATGGGCTTACCAAGTCAACCACCATCGATAGGTGCTGGTACTATGTCAAATCCATCAGGCATGTTAGGCGAAAGGGAAGTTGTGCGTAATACAGGGAAACAGGCGATATTGTCCTTTTTGGATACACAGAATTGTTATTCTGTATTGCGAGCTAGTGGTAAAGTTGTCGTTTTTGATACAAGGATACCCATTCAGTTGGCGTTTTATGCCTTGGTAGAACATGGTGAGTTTTATTATATGTTTTGGTTGGTGTATTTTGGTTAATGTTTGGGGTAATATCATGGTCATACGATTACATTGACATTTGTGGAGATTGAGTGTTATATTTGGGTGGTCAATTACAGTTTCATTTTATTCTAGTGCAACTAATTAATCTTTACCTCTACATTCAACAACAGATATGCAAGCTGCACCTCTATGGGATCCTAAAATGTGTCAGTTTGTGGGGATACTTACAGTTACCGACTTTATTGATGTATTGCGATATTATCGTCAGACTGGTTCTGATGTACTTACATTGGCATCACGTAGTATCGCAGATGTATTAGCAGATGAGGATATTTTAAACTCAGTATTGAAGAAGAATCCTCCCAGACGATATGCTAATAGTGATGGGACCGGTGCAGATCAACATTCATCGTTTTTATCGGTCGATGCTGATGCAAATCTTGATAGGGCATGTCATTTACTACATGATCAGACGATGGACTTTTTACCCGTCATGCTTCCCTCTGATATGCGTGTCCTTGCCACTATAACATATACTTGTATATTGGAACATCTCGTGAGTAATTTCCGTGAACAACGGAGATTGTTTGATGATACAATTTATGATTTGGGAATTGGCACATATGGGGAAGATGTTCTAGTCGCATATCCCCAACAAACATTACACGAGGTGCTACATACATTGCACCTACATGGTCTCAGTGCTGTTCCTGTTGTTGACCCTGAAACGAAAAAGATTAAAGGTGTATACTCGAGGAGTGACATTACATTCTTAACAAAAGCAAGTGATGCAGAAGATGCTGTATCGAATTTGAATTTGACGTTAGAGGTTCTTATGGCACAGCAGAGAACTGATGTTACAACACCAGATGCATTACATACATGTTCAACAAGGCATACATTACAATATGTTTTTGAATACTTTGCACAATGGAAATTTAATCGACTTATTTGTCTGGATGAGGAGGAGAGAGTTGTGGGGGTAGTTAGTGCGAGAGATTTGGTTGCCTACTTCTTGTCTGGAGAGAGAGCATAATAATAAATCAAAGAGGTGTTTTTGATTGTCTACTGAATTTAATGCTAGGAAGAAGTCATGGGACTGTGTATCTTTACAGAGGGGCGTCGTGTAATACTTAATGCTAATTAATTTAAGGGTGTAAAGCATATGACAAGAACACGAATAATAGCTAGCAATGTTCCCAAATATTCAGTCAAGCAAGTAAGTTTAGTTCCCCATATCCAATGTCTATTGAGATATTGGCACTTCCTCGGTGATTTGTTTTATCTCTTGAACTACCTCTTGTGCTTTGGGTACTTCTTCAGTCAATTTCTGGATCTCCTGGATGGCTTCAGGACTCCTGTCGGTATCAGCAAAGTCTCCCAAACCGAGTTGTAATTCGGGTAACGGAATCGACGGTAGACTTGGCAGTGATACAAATCCATCTACAACCAAGTTCTGAGAGAATGAAAAGAATCCAGCAATGGCAATTAACAATCCTCCAAACGCTGCTTCTTTTGGTGATGGTGAATATGGTGCAGCCATTCTTGCCACATAACTACCACCCAATAATAACGATACAATGGTTGAAATTTCTAATCCAAGAGATACAGAATCGGCATTCCCACTCGTTATCATTGGCCCCGATGCTGCAAATAAAACAAAGGCTGCAATTACTGCTGGTGCTAACACTTTCGCATGGGATAAAGAAGGAGCTTGTGCAAAGGACCATATACCCTCACTATCAGAAAGTTAAACAGATATGTGTTAGAGTGCAAGCATATTTTGTGTTGGTGATAATTAACTAAGCTTACCTCAACGCTACTATTGCGAATCCATAATTCTCTTGACCTGCAACGAGTGCTACTGTATCAAGATCAGCTAATTGAAGTTGTGTAGAGGAGGAGATTATTTTGGAAGTTTTTTGTGCATGAGATGTGGATTGAGTTTGTGGCTTGACTGTTGTAAAGGCATCAACGGGGTTGAAAAGAACTACTGCCAGGCAGATAAAGATGCACTGTATCGACTTCATATTGCTATTAGTTGTGATAGAAGAATAGACAACTGCTGTACCATATGAGAGTCAGTTTGCTCAGAAAAATTATCTTACACGTGAAACTATGTTTCATGACCCATATTATGCCTCAGTCTGCTACAGTTAGTATTCGTCATCGGTAGTAAAATAACTATGAGAGACGACATATCGTGTGCTAAGTACTAGAAGGTCTATATCTATATCTCTAGCTTGTGGAATAAGCACCCGTAAGGTATTCCTATACTTTTAGTAAATAAGGTACCCCTCTATCATCTATCTTTCAGCCACAGCTGTGCTGCTGCCTCTGTCTGTGGTTTCAACCAAGTTGTTGCTCGGGGCATGGCTCTTGCTGCCGCATAATCAACAATCCACTGTGGAAGCAGTCTTGATACGCGTAGTTCGCAAAGCAACCAAACTCGTGTATATCCCTCCTTCCCATCAGGATTGCTCTGTGTATACCAAATACCCTTGGCATATTTTAACACCATATTCGTACTAGCTGGGTCTAATGTAAATATCATGTAGTCTCCCTTTGGATGTGGACGATACTTATGCACCGCCGCAATCTTAAGTCTAAACTTGGACAAGGAGAATTGTGCCCTTGTCACCGATGGTACTCCATGTTTGCATATCGCCGCGGTACCATCTTCAAAGTCAACCGGCTTCTCGGCACGGTAATCATCCTTGAGATGTGTATTCGTATACATTACCACTTCACGGCATGTGGGTATAGTCTGAGGATATTCTTGAAAGTCGAGTAGACAATCCCACACAACAGATTCAGGAGCCTTCACATCCCAAACAACAAAGCCTGATCCTGCCCGACCCATATCATCTTGAAACTGAACACGTTCGCCTTTCTTAAGTCGACGCGCTTGTTCAGCATCAAGAGTTGGTAGTTCAAATGGCAATGGCTCGCGTGGGAGCGAGAAGGCAGCCGATACATCACCCGTGAAAGCATCTTTTTCTATGTATGTCTTTTTGTTGACAGTATCTCCAACATTCTTTTCACGAAGAATAAAGTTATCCTCTGGTCGTTGAAATGCCGTGCTTGGTGATAATGTAGGTACATCTGGTTTGGGCGAAGAAGAGGGTATATCTTCTGTAGGAACATCATAGAATTTCATCTGTGCCTTGGTAACTTTCACCCCATTGTTGCCTACCAGCTCATTCATTATAGTAGATGAATCACCATTATACGAATCTCTGGATGATTCTATTCTAATATTTGTTTCACTTGAGGTAGTATCATTATTGTATTTGTTGTTGTCCCCCTTGGATATGTAATCCAGTGTTACATCATCACTTTCAAATCCCCCAAGTGATGCAGTCTCAGCAATAACATTTAAACCAGACTTTACAAATGCAGATGAATCCCCATTAACAGTGGATACTTTTCGTTTACTCTTTGGCACCATGCTAACAGAAGATATAGTTTCAATACTACCAGAGGCAGAAGGATTCTCAACCCCCGTTCGTTTCTTAGCCTTATCTAATACATTCTGAACACGTTTCCGTACACCAAATCTAGATTCGTTTAATTCACTCTTATTTTGACGTACAGCATTTGACCATGTAGTATCTAATTCTGATGTCTTTGGTTGTTGTGTCTTACTCATGAATGGATGATTTTGTTTATGTCGAGATATGTTGATGGGAGAAGATGATACGAATGTGGAAGTGTATTGCAATGAGTTTTGAGATGCATTTGCAAATGTAATTGTAGCTGAATAGCAGCATATCAATATAGCTGTTGCCATTAGCGAAACTGTAATTTGGTGCCGCATATTATATCTTTTATTAGGTTGCCTATGCGGAACATATCTCTTTGTTGTTTCTAACGCATCATATGTGGTATCCTCCTGTGGAAAGCCTGACCTCGACAATCGATGTTCACGAGAGTGAAGTATTCTCCTGTTGGTACCACTTATTGGATCTAATATTATATCTATTTGTTTGTCTATTTGTTGGCAGTGTTGGCCATCATTATCATCATCATGCTGTAGTTGTTCAACTCGAGTTCTCTTCAACTCAGACATGGTTGGCAAATGAGTCGAGATCTCGGGCTGCGATTGATCCATACTATATCGATTTTGCAAATGTATTAAATATATTCAATTTGTACTATAGTATGTTGCAGTGCTATCACTGCTTACTGCTTATAGTTTGTGCCGCTGTTTTTGAGTGGCTTTTGGTGTCGTCATCGTTGTGTTGGTTGACTCAGTGCTTATAGGATACCTTTCCCAAAATTGAGTTATCATTTCAAGTATACATGAAAACTGATAGTAACATCCAGAGCATCAATATCCAATATCATCAATACAATAGATACAATTTTTATTTTGCGTTGCTATTGTTATACAATAAATGTATAATGGCGGAGTGTTCTACATCTGTGGATGCTGTTAAAACTGCAAGAAAGTTATGGCTATCGGCATCATCCCAATCAGATCTTGATGAAGTTGAGAGATTATATCGATTGGCACTATCATCAAAGAGTATTTCAACAGAACAACATAATGATAATAGTGATGGCTCAAAAGATGACGATCAACCCAAAAAGAAAAAGATGCGATCTTCTACTACTACTGGACATTGTGGGTTAAATCGTCAGCAATTCCAACAAGCTGGTGAAAAACTAGCTCTGTTATTATGTCAATCGGATAGATGTAAAAAGGCGAGAAAGGGACTAGAGTCTATGGGGTATATCTGTCGTCTATCAAAACAAGTTTTAGATTACCCTAATGAGCATGATGATAGTGAAGATAGGAGTACCACAGATGAAACACCAATAACCAAACAAAGAAGTTCTATTTGTCAGATTGTTGATGGATTTTTATCTCAACAAGAATTGAAGAGATTACGAACAGTATTTGAATCTCCTAATGCAAGTTATTGGGTTGATCATAACTATGCAGTTGAGCCACCATCACCTTACTTTTCATGGGTTATATCATTAAAAGATAAATCAGAAGATGGTTTTATAGGAGATCTAATACAAAAGATACTGAGGTGTCCATTAGTCAATGAGAAATATCCACATTTGCAAAGCAAAGCTAATTATGTGGAGCTGTGGGCTCATAATCGACCTCATGCATCAGGACATCAAATGCACTTTGACTCCGATGATGAAGGCAGAGGTGGAGTCCGCAACCCTCTTATTTCTACTATATTATATATAACGGAACAAGATGCTACAACAAATGAAAAGTATTTACCAGTCGGAGGTCCCTCTCTGGTTACAAATCAAAAGTTAACAGACATTAGATTAGCTACAAAAGGATGGATGGCTCGTCCTAAACCTCAACGATTAGTGACATTTGATGGTCGATATCTACATGGAGTGGTTCCAGGCAAAGGTGTTCAAACAGGAAGGAGAGTTACATTAATGATTGCGTTCTGGGAAGATATCAAGATACGACAAGGTGAAGGCCCGGGCTCGGCTCGTCCTTTTCCAAGGCATGATAAAGATATGCCAGAATGGGCTAGACTACTTGCGTCTCCTCTAGATGAAAAGAGCAGTAACAATTATGAAGCTTGCAAAGAAACTGATCCAATTAGACTTGATAGTATCTATGAGACTTTAGACGGGAAGAAATGGAAGAGAGGGTCAGGAATTCCTAACTATGATGAGGTGTTCCAAGGTTTTTAACTTTAAGTATACTAAACCTTGTTGGTATGTTGTCTTCTTCACTTTATCATCATATTGTCGTTATGGTACCATCGGAAATACAGGAACACCCGTAACTACGCTTGATGCTTTGACAAGCAAATATGTAAACCCGCCTACAACACCGAGATTTGCAATCAACCATGACATTATCAGTGACATGTATCTATTGATGATTGGGAATTTTTCTCTCAGTGGGCTTCTATTTGCCATTGCAACAACAAATTTCCGATATTTGAAGAAGAATGGAATTGTGATTATTGCTCTTGCTGGTAGACAAGGCATACCAAAGAACATATCCATTGTTGCTTTTCTTTCCAAGAATAGAGGCCAAACTGATAATGGTGATGACTCTGCTGCTATACTAACCTTTGCCCATGTGGCTGTAAATATTATACCATTCATTACATTGGCGATAAAGTTATAAGCTAATACCATGATTGCTCCCAAATAAACAATGACAGTGAATGCCTCCTTTCTTTCTGCCTCTGTCATTGACTTATTCCAGAATACATTGAGCAGCTCTATTGCTTCGTGTATGTTAGCATCTCGCATCAAGCTCAAAGTTTTCTCTGAATATGTTAAAGCGCTACCTGCTCTTTTTATCGCTCCTTTTGACAGATCTATTCAATGCATAGTATGTATGTGTTGTAAAGTTGGAATCAGTTTAATATTTAATATTATGACAAAGCATACATAACCTAACAACTTACCTCCAAATTTGTATTCTTCATTCCCTGTAACAGATTGTATACCTTCTTCTAACACATGAGTTGTTGAGCCAATTACATTCTTTGTTACTGCGGTACGTCATAATGCAATATCTCATTAGTTAGGTCACCATATTACATATAAAGAAACAGATTACTTTTGCTTTGCATTACTCACAATCACCAAAATTATATTCCTCATTTCCTGTTACAGTCTTAACAGCACCTTCAACTCCGGTAGTTGTTGCATTGACCATTTTCTTACTAAGATCTCCAAACTTATAGTCTTTCTGTTTTGATACATTGCGGACAAACTTCTCAAACCGATTTGGTGTGTCTTCTTCATCATTACTACTACTTCTTTCATCATCACTGTTGTAGACATCTTCACTTGCACGAAGTGGAGTCCAAAAACGATTATGTATTGGAGATAAACTAAATGATGAAGTTGGATAGTTCTGTATTAACAGTGCCACAAGAAGAGCTGTTCTGATAGATGACATATTAAATATAGTGAGTTTTACCTTCCCCTTCAATATTTTTGTGTTAAAGATCTCCAGACAAGATTCTGCACTCTCATAAAATTTTAATATCGTCACTCCAAGTCACCACCAATGAAAAGATGTTACACTGACGAGTTATAAACATGTACTAGCAGTATAGAACTGATCTATTTCAACATCAGACACCTCTAGAGTAGCTGCACGCACATACTAGCAAAGTACAAAAAGTTGAAGTGTGGGGGATTCGGTATCCTCAAAATCTTTCTCCACTCAACTCATAAACCAATGACAAATCATATATCACAGCGGCGCCGATAATATATCTAAAATATTAGCATGTCCTTCCCAGTAGATCAAACACGTGCCTTTGGCAAATTAATATTATTCGGAGAGCATCTAGTAGTATACAAAGCGCCGGCATTAGTTGGAGCGGTATCGGCATATACCGATTGCAAATTAGAATATGTTGATTCACCTGTTGGTGTACAAGTTATAGATGACCGTCCTGCGGTACCTCAATATAAGGTAAAGAAGAAGGATGAGGGAGATAAAGCTATTGAACTGACATTGAATCATCTTGGTGTTGATACTAAATCGAGAGGTGTGAAGTTGATACTTGCTTACTTATTATCCTTGTCTTGTATATAGCCTAATCTAATCTCTCCATTATAATATTGAACATGTGATTAGGTGTGAAGTTGACATTTGGTGGTGATTTATGTTGTGCAAGTGGAATTGGGTAAGTAATATATTATATTATTGTACTGTATATTAGTGCTATTGTGATACATGTCCAAGTGATGAATATAATTCAAATCACATATGTTAGAACGGTGTTTTAGGTTAACCACCGTATCACCGAAAAACTTACTATTCTGATGGATATATCACATAATTTGTGTTCAATTATTGGTATTTTACTTTTATGAATGAAACTAATATGCATCTACTCTACTACATACCTTTAACAGTGCATCAGCAGCACAGGTAGTATCCTTAGCACGAGCTGTTAATATTGCTGATTCCAAGTCTCTTACTGAAGATGAAATCAATGCAGCTGGGTATGAAGGAGAGAAAGGGTACCATGGTACTCCGAGTGGCATTGACAATACAGCTGCAACATTTGGAGGATTGCTGCGATTTAAACGTACTGCTGATGCACCTATATTTGAAAAGAAACCATTATCAACTCCAATTAGAATTGTCTATGCATCCACTGGAATTACAGCTAGTACTACTGAGGTTGTGGGAGATGTACGGACAAAGAAGGAGGCCGATGAAGTTTGGTTCGTTGATATAATGAGCAAATACATGACAATAGTCACTGAGGGGGAGAAGGTTGTGGAAAGTGGAAATATGAATAGACTTGGACAACTGATGAACGAGAATCATGCATTGTTGCAACAGCTAACTGTTAGCTGTAAAGAATTAGATGACCTTGTAGAAGCAGCTCGATCTGCCGGAGCTGTGGGTGCAAAAATGTCAGGCACAGGAAGGGGAGGATTAATGATTGCTCTAACACCAACAGAGGAGTTACAAAACTCAGTAGCAGCTGCATTAGAAAAGTTAGCTCCACAAGTATGGAAAACGACATTTGCTTAGAATCAGAGTCTATTTAGGTGTGTAGGTTAAAAATGTATGTCTTAAAGAAAGAAGAATTGGGTATAGAGTATTGAGCAAACACTTCATTAATATTAATGCTATTAAATAAGGCTCAAAGTAGGACGCTCGAACTTCATTTCCCTGTAGTCCAAGTATCCGAGTTGTAAATTGTTCGTGCAAGTCGCCATTTTCATATACCAACCCTGCATCTTTTAAGTGTGTAAAAATTGTATGATAACATCTGCCACCAAAAATGTTATGACCTGCTTCGCCTATCCTTCCTGCTCCTTTTACGACGTCTACGGCTACGATCCCTCTTCCTTTTCCCTCCTCCCTGATCCCCATTTTTGTTAGGACTACGACTCCTGCTCAGACTCCGTTCCCTTTCTCCACTCTTTTGATCACCAACTGAATCCTCATTTACTCGTCCTGGAGACCTTGACCGACTTTTGCTCCTGTAACGACGTGATGATCCTCTGCGCCTATCATCATCATATCTCCTACCACGATCATCGTCATGATGCCTTCCTCCTCGATGATGCCTATCACGACTATACGAACGCGACCTTGATCGAGAGTATGAGTAACTCCTTGATCTGCGCCGATATCCTCTGTCCCGATCTGAGCGTCGATAAGAAGGACTACGGCTCCGCGAATACCTTGACCAACCACCACCACCACCACCACCTCTATCATTTCCTCCACCTCCAGAGCTTCCTCCACCCCAACCAAATCCTCCGTCCATTTCATTTGGATATCCATAACCTCCTCCGGGCCCCATTGGTGGTCCTAGGGGCATGTTATTATTATAAGGTCCTGGCCCATAAATGGTATCAGGAGGTCCGCCCATACCACCACCACCACTGTGATGATTCATTGGCATCATGTTCGGATTGCAAGTGCACCAACGAGGACGATAGCCACACTGTTGACATCTATCATTTTGGGGTGGTGCATTACGCCCTCCTCCACCATTGCCACCCCTTCCTCTTCCGCCACCAGCAGAATTACTCTCGGCTACTTTTAATATACGACCATCCATTTCATGTGTATTTCCAGATTCAAGAGCCCTCTTTGCGTCGTTCTCTGGCATGGTAACAAATCCAAATCCACGTGAGTTGCCCGTGTCACGTTCAGTTGGGATGTGACATTCAAGGACACTATCCTTCCCGTACAACTTTGTGAAGAAGTCGTATAACTGATTGGGTAATGTTTTATACGATAGATTGCCAATATGCAGTTTAATAGCAGGAGGACGATCACCCTTCTTATTACTCTTGTGTCGATCACCACGTTTGTTTGTGGTACCTCCCTCACCAACTTTACTATTGTTGTTATCCTGTTTGTCATTCTTTGGTGGCGATGGATCTTGAGTTGCTGCCTTCTTCTCGTTATCCTTACTATTACTACTACTACTCTTGACCGCAACAGGTCCATCCATATCCTTATCAGGCACTACCTCTGCTGCCGGAGATTGAGTCACAACAGCCTGTGCTGCATTCTCATTCTTCACGATGGGTGTTGGAATTGCACTCGTAGTATTGTCAACAGTACACCCGAGATCAACCAACTGTTGTTTCACATTATCATGGAATACGGCATCAGTTGTCATAACATCCAAAGAGTTCTGAAGTGACCTAACATGACCATCATACAGTGTCAAGACACAGCTATCTGGTGCCATTGAATAGTACCGTTCCTCAACCTCCATCGTGCTATACCAAGCATACGTATCGAAGAATGTTTGCCATCCCATGATGGCACTCTTCTCTCCGCCATCAACTGACGACGACGACATGGTACTACTATTATTATCATCACTAGAAACATAATTCAATCCACCCTTTGTTGCCTTTGTCCATAATTGGACACTATTGAAGTGATCTTTCAAACATGAATTCAAACTTTGTAATAACTTGCCAAGTTTCTTTGCAAATAGAAAACTTAGATACATACGAACACTATTCTGACATGTCTTGTCAAGTGTTAATCCTTCCAAAGGTTTACCATTATTGTTATTTCCTCCCAACGACGATACTTCCATAACTTTCTCGGGCGGTAATGTCGCCACAATTGCAACGGCAAGTAAATATGGATCAATCTTACCATTATTATATGCACAAAACGTAATCTTCTTCCCCTTCCTTAATGATTCTAATGTTTCATCATTATTGGTAACCTTACCCAATAATGATATACGTTGTTCAGTCCACCATGACTTGACAGAGTCTGCATCTAATGATTCAAAGACATGTTGTTTTATAGATAATCCTTCAATATTCGATACTGCCTCATAATCAGTTGGTGGATCAACATTACCTACGCCATCAACTAATGCCCATGCAATACGTACTTTGTCGGCTGGATTACTCATACGTGTGAAACCAAATTGTTGCATGAATTGTTCATTGTCTAAACATCCATAATTACGATATACCTGTTCATGTTTCCTCGTCTTTCTGGTTGTAATAATGTTTAACCGACCTTGAGTCGCTGTAGTTGTCATGCTTGCATCATTATTAGTATCTTCTCCAGCCTCGTTGGTATTTGACGCTAAACGGTGCCATTGTGTCTGTGCTGCATCATCTTCATGATTTAACATATCTAAAAATGGGATTAATACACCACAATTCTCCCATACATTTGCTGGACTACTAACCTGTCCATCCATAAACCAAGAGGGTAATGAACTAGTCATTAAAGCTCTAGATTCATAAACAGCCGCGGCCCATACCCATCTATCCCACGTAATCAAACCCGTACTAAAAACATTGGGATATTTATATAATATACCCGCATTGACTAAATTAATTAATTCTGATGATAATTGCATAGTCCGTGCCGCTACCTTTTGTAATGCCGGCATGCCGGGTATACATCCCGCCAATAAGGCTAATTCATTCCGTTTCCAACAGATTGGTACACATATTGATGAGGGTAATGTTCGTGCATATGGTGCAAACGTTTCTGGCGTTCCCTCTGGTAGAATATTGGTATTGTTGTTAGTAACGACGAGTGGTTTATGTTCATTTGCAAATCGTTGATGGATTAAAAATGCCAAGAATGGTGCCCGATATGATAATACTCCTGGCTGTACCAATTTTGAAGTGTCAGCCTCACTATTAATGCCACCACCCTGACTCCGTTCGACTGCAATCTGCTGAGCCTTATTCAATACAGTCTCAACCTTCTTCCGTTCTTGTAATATCTTAACCAATAACTGCGTACCACTATTTTGTTGAATTTTCATTGCCTGTAACTTTTCCAGCTTGGCTGTATTGCCAAATGACTTCCAGTAATTATTACTAGAGTCTGAATCAATAAATTCATGTTCACCACCCTCTAAAGAAGGTTGTGGTTGTTGTATACAATTAAAGATAGCCAATCCAGCATCACTTCCCATAATTAAATCAGGTGTAATCATTGCTGAACGGGGTATACTTAATGCAATTTCATCCTTCTTTAAATCACGACATGTACGTACTTGACATCCTATACTTCGATCGTACATGTTACGATCTTGTGTATTATCTATGGCACCACATCGTATGTCGGAACTGTTAACTTTATTACCACCACCACTTAATAATCCATCTTTACCACTGTCAGTGGAACTACTACGTGGATCAACGGCTGTACTTTCAAAGACTAAGACAGGTGCATTCCTTGTGCCATCTGTAGCCTCACCGTTGACAATTGTTAATGCACCATGTACGGTAATGTTGGCAGACTTTGTTGCCCATTTACGAAAATTAATTAAATTTGTTTTTAATGATGATGCCCCACCTGAGGAGGAATCACCATGTATTATTTCATTGTAGGTTGTTGTCATGATTGAAGTTGTTTATTGATTGAAGTTTATGTAACTTGTTTTATGGGTTCGTCGATCGTAAGAAGATCGATTCAGTCACCGCCGCCGGTATGTTAAGGTACCTGCTTTGTATTATTATATGGTGGTAAGGAGTTAATGCCGTCCACAGTCGATATGGCCTGCCGCCGCCATTTCGTTTACAAAATAAACTGAACTCGCTAGTGCGTAATGGTCTCTCTATTTGCAGGTCGAATGTTAGCAGTCTAGATTACATAGGTGTAGATGGATGGAAGAAGGAAGTAGAAGTGATCAATCAGTTGAATCCAACAATAATAATATTTAGTTTTATCTGCTAGTACAATCATATAAACATCTCGAAAACACCAGCAAGAGATCCAATCTCAAGCAAAGTGTTCCCTTTGGTGGTTGATTGTTGTGTATCTACCTCTGCTCTTCATCAATTATAATCTTGACATTTGAGAAGATTTGATTCCAACCTCTTGGATTTGTTTCTTTCAAGTTGGAACACATCCTCATGACTCGAGTTAAGTCAATCTCAAGCCTCGTAACAGCATATAACACACAATGCATTAGTCCATCCAACACATTCTTCCTACACCTCTGTTCTCTATGGTCGACATGACTTAGAAAGAGATTAATTAGCATACTTAATCCATTCCTATCCAACATTGGGTCGATGATTTCCATACTTCGTTCTTTCTCGGTAGTTTCAGCCAGCCATTCAATCACTTCAATGTTGGTACCACTACTCGCCGATGTCTTGCGAGGCTTGGGTGATTCCATCACCATTGACTTGGACCTTGACTTTCTACTACCCTTTCCGCTTGCGGTTGTAGCTAATCCTACTCCAAGGACGTGAGATATACACTCCAATGAATTTGACAAAGTAAAGCACCGTCCATGCAATTGAGCAAGCACAGTCTTGGCTACTGATCCACATTGTTTGCTTTTGAGAAGCTTTAGTGTTTCGATCATGATCGTCTTCCAAGAGATTTGCGACACAAGCTCACCTCCCATTGACACACCAATCATACCCGCTGCAATAAGTGAAGCACGAAGTACATGTACATTCACATTCTTCTCGCCAACAGTATCTTGGATAACATTTAAGGCGGCAGCTCTCGAACTCTGACCATCTGGTCTGGAGGCACCCTTACCTAGATGAGAGAGTAATTCAGCCTTATCCTTCCACTTCATGTCTGGAATTTGTAGTTGTTTCAACACGTCTGATACCTTTTGTACTTGTTCTACCGATTCGTCATCGTCGTCTGACTCGTCAGAGTCTGGTGGTGGTGGCGGCGGTGGTTGTCTTCGAAATGAGTTTGACTTGGCTCGTGGTGCCTTGGTCGATTCTCTCTTCTTTGTACTTGGCTTGGCAGATGGTGGCTTGTGAGATGATGCCGACGCTTTCCTAACAGCAGTACTACTAGTGTTGTGGCCACCACCGCCAACAGTGGATAGAAATGTAGAGCAAGCGTTGCTTGATAAAAAGGCTAATCCATTCTCACTCATATCATCACCCAATCGAATATAACCAACACCCTTGGATCTAAACTGAGGTGCAATCTTCCGTCCTCCACTCCTAGCCTCCTTTTGGGGGTACCAACCTCCAAAATCTTTCTGTGGGTCTAAGATTACATCAATTGCTCCATTACAACCCTGAAAGAAGTTTTCTACTGTCTTGGATGCCGAATTGCCCGTTAATAGATGAGCATCCTCTTCTCCAAGATGAAATTCGTAGATTGACTTGTCTCTAGAAAGTTTTGTTGTCGCTTGGTTGTGATCAACATAGTATCCTTTGACATTGCGCATTCGTATACATTCAGTACCAATATCATTCTCATGACCATTCACATTGCCAATTCCGGCATGCTTTACTTTTCCACTGAAATCAATGTCACCAATCACAATCCTCACACAGTTCTTCTTCCCAGGCTTTTTCGTTTCGAGCATGCATTCCATCCTCCGTGGTCCAGAGTAGATAATCTTCTCTCCAAGCTGAGGATTATCATGAACAATCCATAATGCATGATGAGTAGGATCCGATTTCTCTTCTATTTCATCAATGGGTGATGCTTCTTGATTGTGGTGTTGATGATTATGTAGAGCAGATACAGGACTGCTGTGACTTATAGCTGGCTCAGCGGTAGTAGCGCCCTCTTCATATTCCTCCCAACATGATTTACAATAGTATATTCCTGGATTGTCAACATCTGGTTCACAATTAGTTGTTGATCCGCAAGTATCACAACAAACACGAGGCGTCGTCGTTCTATGTTGTTGATGGTGATAATGTTGCTGTGTATCAGAGAAGGTTACACTACCAGGAGTGCTACTTCGACGATTGTTGGGCGTGTATTGATCATGTCTATTACTACCAATGGGAAAGACATCCGACCGTGACCTATCAAATGTAATATTGTTACTGGAAGGAGGAGACATTTTCAATGCAGTGTCATGTTCACCATCTAATGATTTTTTAGTAGCACGCTTTGCCTTCTTCTCAACTTCATCAATCTTTTTACGATGAGTAGGATCTGATGTCAGCTTTAACACAAGGTCATCATTCTCTGATACCTTTTGTGTTAAACTCTTCTCCTTCTTCTTGAGAGGTGGAGGTTCCCAAACGCCAGTCTTCTCCTTGTACTTGTTCTCTTGCAATTTTCGTTGTTTATGTTGTTCAAGTCGTTCCTCTGGAGATAGTTTCTTGGAATGTGATGTATCAGCACTTCCACCACGAGAACTAATATGTCTAGAAAGTACATCATCATATCGTTCTCTTCCACCACTATTAGTACTCGTATTTAATCCAGCATTTGCAAGCTTAGCTTCCAAGGATGCAATCTTCTCAGCCTGCTTACGGATAAGAAGTTCCTTAGCAGATGCCAAATCCACATCGACACTAGAACCACGGCTTGACGGAGTATAATTATTATTAATCTCCTGACGTGCATAATCACTCAATAACGATCCCTCAATGGACTTACTTCTATTACTAACAACAGCTTGAGTTGACTCAGAAGAATCTCCTTCTGCAACTTCAGAAGAAGATGAAAAGGCATGCAACTCGGACATCATTCGTCGTGATGTAGTACTACTACTATTCCCAACTAATGAACGACGTTCACTTCTCATACAATTCGAGAATACTGCACGTTTAATCCGCCGGATATGTCCAATCTTAACACCCAATTCTTTCAAATCATGTTCTGTTGCATCTTGTAATGATGCCACATCATCATATCCGTTATCAATTAATGAATTACAATACTCATCTGATATTTCACTAGATATACGTAATTCGATATGTAGGAAGGAATGCAATCCATCACGTCCATCGGGTGGACTTAGTACTATGGAATTTAATGATTGGCTTGCATTTGTTATTGGTGTTTGTTCAATGTATTGAGTTTGGTGTTGTTGATAATGTTGCTGTTGTTGTTGACCACCATTAACACCCTCTGATGATCGACGTCGTGATCTCCCCTGTTTAGATGATGATGGACTAGTTATTGATCTAGTCGACATTCGATGATAATGATGTGTGGGATGAAGAGTTGATGTGATGGGGATGCAAGAAGATTGTGTTCTTAACTAATATTAATCTAAGTCTATTATGTGCAACGTAGTTGAAGATATCACAACCAATTAATAACATCTAATACCAACGTGATGAACATTGTAAACCTCCCCCATATCATTTGAATCGACCATAGGCTCACTTACAACGGCAGAGGTCTATTAAATACGTAGCTAAAGTGAAAAAGGCAGAAAAAAAAATGACGAGTCTCGCGGGACTCCCGATATCTTATTAACATAGCATATCGCATAGCATATTATGATGCTCCCTACTACTACTACTCTACTAATAATATGTACAATATTGTTGGAAATTGCAGCTGCTTGGTCGCCGGGGTTGCATATTACTTCTTCTCAGAAATTATCTAGCAGCAGCAGTACTCGTTTAATGATGGCCGATGATGATGAAGATATCAAATCTGATGCAAAACACTCTGGATATAATGTATTGGGTACTGAATTATCCTGCTGTTGTTCAAACGTCGGAGGGTCGGGCATTGGTACTGGTTTTTACAGGAATGGATACTGTGGTAGGTGTATGTTAGAAGTTTGTCTACATATCATGCAGTGATGTGTATCATCTAACTTATTATGTATCTTTGTGCACATCTATTTGATAATCGATATTGATAATGTAGCAACTGGTGATCAGGATATGGGACGTCATACAGTTTGTATGAGCGCAACAGATGAGTTTCTAGAGTATTCAAAGTCCGTAGGTAATGATTTAAGTACACCAGGTGAGTTGAGAAAGATAGTTTTGTGTTTATGATATGCACTTTTGTCTTTAACCACATATAATTAATATTAGTTATTATCTCCTCTCTTCCATCTTCCATATCATAAATCATGCTAACGCGCATCTTTCAGTGCCACAATATCACTTTCCTGGGTTAAAACAGGGTGACATTTGGTGTCTGTGTGCACAACGATGGGCACAAGCATACAATGCAGGTAAAGCGCCAAAAATATACTTACAATCCACACATGAAAAGACATTGGACTATATTCCGCTGGAAATATTGAGGTTATTTGCAATTGATGATCAAGAATCAAAAACAGTTTTAGACAAGCTAAACTTGCAAAGGAATCAATTAGATGAGTTGATGAGTAAGGGAGATGCAGATGGAGACGATTCGTTTCAATAAAGCAGTCAAGAATCATGTATATATGCGGGGGAAACATTGGGATCATTCGTTATGAAGTAGTAATCTTAGGCAAGCGCGATAAACAACAACACAGGGAGACCTTTGTACACTTTGGTTCTAATTCTTAGTTTTAATGCTGTAAATAATATGTGTAGATTTATATTCTTACACAGAAATAAGGCCAACACTTGGCCTACAAACACATAACACATAATACATAA
>Ga0214477_100583_pt1 | contig 24797 bp, 20 predicted proteins | sample M1_20Mar14CPVII9_FD_165058 | JGI IMG/M metagenome (GOLD analysis project Ga0214477, IMG submission 165058) | Marine eukaryotic communities from Monterey Bay, California, United States - M1_20Mar14CPVII9sort6BwellC16 | ecosystem: Environmental > Aquatic > Marine > Unclassified | place: USA...
TCATCTCCAAACCTTTAAAGAGTGTATCCACACCACGCACACATAACTCCCGTAGGAAGGCAAAGATTACCAAGGAAAAAGTAAAGAACTACTACAAGAATAAGGCATCTTCTCGCGGCCTGAAGTTACCTTTCTATCGACTTAGTATCTCATCAGATACAAGAAGAGCAAGATCTCTCAAGTTGAAGAGGCGCTTGTACAGGAAGGTACTGTGTAATGCAATCCGATGGGTAAAGAATCATCTTCCATCCGTTAAGAAAGCAAAGGCCTATAGGAACAAACGCCGGCCTTCGGATGATAATGATATAGTACCAGAAGTATCGTCAGACTCAAAAGTTCGCTTTGATGAAACTGATGCCGATTGGGATGTTTTGAATGAGTTTGCAGAAATTGCAAAGCGGGAGGCTGTAGAATTAGAGTTGAGGGCGACAAAGGAGGGAGAAGATGAAGAAGAAACACCTTCTGATACTGATAAGTATGACCCAGTAAAGGAAGCACTAGATTTTCTCAACAGCTCTTCAGTTGACCAAAACAATCACATAAGCATCTCCGATAATGAGGAATCTCAACCGACATTAGGGCTTTGGAATAGAGGTGGTAAAGCTAGCAGTTGTAAGAAGTCAAAGCGCACCGTACGACAAGCCCTTTATAATCAGGTATTGGATATATGTGCTAACTGTGGTAAAGAGAGTAATAGTAGTGATATGAACACATGCAACAAATGCAAATCAGTAAAGTATTGCAATGCCGCATGTAAAAAGAAGCACCGACAAAAGCACAAGAAACAATGTGAGAGACGAGTGACTGAGTTACACGACGAGAAGTTATGTGAGGTAAGATGTTCGTTTATTTATCTTAAGTTTATCAATACTATATCTAAGCTTCGATCTTCGTTTTGTACAACCACAGACTTCAACTTCAGCTCTTGATATTGATACTCTCTCGTGTATTGGTAGTTCATCCAGCGAAGAAGAAAAAGAAGAAGTTAGTGATATATCAAGTACAAGCTCATCAAGTGATGGCGAATATCCGAAGGTATCTCAAGTATCTCACGATCGATACATTTTCATTAGGTATCCGACGCCTCCGTATAAGATCTTTTCTGTTGCATGTGAACCTTCAAAGAAGATAAGTGAAGTGAAGACCGAGATACAGACTATGCTTGGGTTACATCCAAGTGAATACATCTTGCAAGTCTCGGACAAGTCGACGAAACTAACTTTTGATGATTGTACACTGGCGGACTACAACATCCACAAGGATACCACACTTGAAATCAAACTTTTACATCCCACGGCAGAGCCAAGAGTTGGTCTAAATGGTGGTGCCGTGGACAACAAATCATCAGACTCAAAAGTATCCAACTCTGGTGACGGTGATGATGATGACTCAAAGAAGAAGACAGCCAACAATCAAGAAGCACAAGCAACTCCTACATCTACTAATGTCAATCTTCTATCCATACCGGGTGCTTTTGCACAACATTCACAATGCAGTAACAAGAGATGCAATGACACTAGATGTTCTTCCAACGACAACGAAAGTGAACTCCCAAGTCCACCTCGGATTAAAAGAACGAAGGGAGTTATGTGTGCGTGGTGTGGATACACTCTTTAAAGGTTTGGAGATGACGACATACTTATTTTTGTGTTTGTGCCGCCCGCCAAGTAGATAACGTCCAATGTTAACTTGTACTTCAAACTTTTGGTTGGTACTTGGTAATGTATCTGGTGAAGATATCTTAGACTCTTCCACTACCGACTGTTCTTCTTCAATCTTGTTATCTTCATCCACTGGCATCTTCTTCTTCTTTCTCTTCTTCTTCTTCTTCCTCTTGGATCTACCTGAAGAAGTAATCGGTCTATCAGCTTTAATACCGCACCTCTTCTTGACTGCATAGTATTGATCATCTGATATCCATCCTCCGCCATACAATTTCATCAGCTCTTTGGCAATATCATCAATAGGAGGTCGAGTTATATAGGCAACAATCTCTTCAATACTCTGATTAATTGTGTCATACATTTGCAAAGTAATTGGATGTGTTTTCTTCCTTTCACGTAGATCTTCGGCCCAGTATCGATCATGTTCAAGACATACCTTATGCCATAACTTATTCCGAATCCAACTTTTCTTGGGGAGCTCCTCCCCCGTAAGAAATGAGTTAATAACCCCTAATACATCAACACCAAGATCTTGCAATTGTGAACACATGATATGCACAATTTTTTATATTCAATAGTCGACGCCCGATATAGTTGAGATAGTAGGCTTCCGCGTGATATCGTATCACTATAACAGTACGATATATGATGATAGAGGTATAAAGATGGTGTACCTTGGTTTTATTTGCAATTTGGTATAGTCGATGGGGGGAGAGATGTGGGGAGATATTGATATACTGATAACTCAGCGGCGGCGGCAGTATATCCCTTTTTCTTTCTTATGTTCCTATGCACGACTGCCGGTATCTAAATTCTGGTATCCTGCCATTCCACGTGTTCGAACTGTGTCCACCTCTCTTCCTTTAGTATGGTAAGATGAAGTGGATTGCTCGAAATGCTTACATGTGGAATGCTAAGTTTCCCCTCTCGTGAAATCAACGACGTCATCCCTCTTTCTCTATTTGTTGTTGATATCTATTAATATAGTGTTGATATCTATAAATATAATATAGAGAGTGCTTTTAACAAGATACACAGCTTATCCTTATGACCTATCTACTAACTCTCCTACTCGAACTCTTCCCAGCGCCAGGTGTTAATCCGTAGATCTTTTATTCACCACAATCGTCTAATCTCATTATAGAATCTCTCATAGTTTCAAACTTTCCAACTCCTCAGCAGTCTCCTTTACATCTCCCTCTCCACCTAACGAAGATACATATGCTTGGCACTCTTCTTTGGTTGTAAACTCACGCCGAGTCATTCTATCATTCTTGAATGTGATGTAATATCCACAATCCAATGGTGTTCTATCCCGACGCTTGAGGTTGTTTGGACCGACAAGTGCTGCATTACCCGATCCTTCGAATATCACCTTATACCTTTCCTTTTTCGTAATATACTTTTCTACTACACATGTCTTGCCATTCAAATGTGGATGATTTGGTAGATTGATTACCTCACATCGTCGACCCCCAAACTCTGACGAAATGAGGTTGGCTAATTTGTTATGTCCGGCTATCTTTGTTACCCCAATGAATGAATCCTTGCTAGATATTCCATATTCCTCATTAAGATGCGATAAAGAACGGGGCGTAGATATCTCAACACCCCATTCCAATAATATCTTAGCATGATCTATACCTGTCCCAAATTCACCATTTGTTGCTGCAACAAGCATGAGAGGATTCCGTCCCACGGCATCAAATGAGTTAACATCTGCCCCGTATTGCAGCAATATGGACAGCAAACCAGACTTTTTCGTATAAACAGCCAAGTGTACTAATGTGGAGTTTACATGATCTGGATATCTTGCACTTAATCTCTTTTTATCAACAGGAGATCCCAGCCAATCCATAACACTTTTAAGATCATTATTCGTCACCGCATCGAAGATGTTCTTTGGTAGCTCCATGCACACGTTATAGTCTATACCTTCTCCTTCATAATCACCAATCTCTTCTTCTAATCTTTTGATACTTTCTACATGATTCATATAATATCCCGAAGATGTATCACCATCGGCCTCTAACTCACGCTTCTGTCTAAGGTGGAAATCTAATTGAAGTAACATATCTTTAGATGGAGGGATCTCCTTTCTACATAAAGGACACAACTTGCTCTTATTCTCTTTTTTGAGACTGAAAATAGAAGAAGCAAATTTCGATTTCCATCCATCCAAACAATTGGCACAGAATTTATGATTGCATGGTAGAGTAACTGCGGAATTTAGTGTCTCTAAACATATACCGCATTCGTCATTTGCTATTTGATCATCCGCCATATTGTATTGTTCTTATGTTACAGTGTCACGTGTTTATAATTGTAGCAGTGTAGATTTTGGTTTGTATATCTTTTTACTAACCAAAATGTGTATAGGATATTAAACTTAATCAATATGTAAGTGCCTCTATCGTAGGTGATTAATGACAGCCTTGCTGATGATTATCGTGTGATTATTCTTGCTCTTTATGGTAACACGGGGTGATATTGAGCTGTAACATTGAGGTGCTATGATGTGCACAAAAAATGTTATTGGTTGTTGAATCTACTCTCGTGGTCATTAAAGACTATGATAACCACCACCAAAACGCTATGACCGAAAAAGCACTAAATAGAGATGTAGCAACAGTATTGATGGTATACGAAATGCTCTTATTGCAATAGAATATTGTTTTACATCATGTGTTCATTTTCAATTTGGCTAAATGGTTACATGTGGAATGTGAGAGTTATCGGTTACCTCCCCCAGAAATCATCTCTTTCTATTTGTTGTTGATATCGTATCTATTAAATTTGTTGTTGATATCTATACATTTAGAGAGAGTGCTTGCATCAAGATACAGCTTATCCTTTGGTCACTTACTCTCCAATCCGTAGTCGTAGATCTTTACTCACCACAATTGTCTGTAATAGAATCTATCTCATAGCTTCATACTTGCCAACTCCTCGATAGTCTCCTTTGCCTTTACATCTTCTACACTATGGAGGTATACTAACTGTAACTATTTTCATGATACATTCTTTATCTTCGTTAGCTCGAACTCTCATTGTGCTAATCTCAATATTGATTGAACGTTGTTTCTTTTGCCCCCTTGTGATCTTCTCTGTATATACGAATACGATAGAATCTCATAACTTCAAACTTGACAACTCCTCGGCAGTCTCTTTTACATCTCCGCCACCTAATGAAGTTACATATGCTTGACACTCTTCTTTTGTAGCAAAGTCTCGACGTGACATCTTACCATTCTTGAACGAGATGTAATATCCACAATCTAATGGTGTTCTATCCCGGCGCTTGAGATTGTTAGGACCGACTAGTGCTGCATTACCTGATCCTTCGAATATCACCTTATATCTGTCCTTCTTTGTAATATACTTTTCTACTACACATGCCTTGCCATTCAATTGTGGATGGTTCGGTAGGTTGATTATCTCACACCTTCTACCTCCAAACTCTGATGAAATAAGATTGCCTAATTTGATTTTTCCAGACATGATGCACATCTCAATGAATGCGTCCTTCTTAGATTCGGATTTATCTTGAAGATGCGAAATATTACTATTACGAGGTAGAGATATCTCTGCACCCCATTCCAATAATATCTTAGCGTGCTCAAAACCATCATTTGTTGCAAGCATGAGAGGACTCCATCCATTGGCTTCCAATGCGTTGACATCTGCCCCGGATTGTAACAATATGGACAGCAAATTCGAATTATCAAAACCAACCGCAAAGTGCACTAATGTAGCGTTCGCATGACCGGGATATCGTGCACTTAATCTCTTCTTATCAACAGGAGATCCCAACCATTTCATAATCAACTTGATGTTGTTCTTCTTCACCGCATCAAAGATATACTTTGGTATTTCAATACATCCTTCATCATAATCTATACCTTCTCCTTCATAATCACCAATATCTGCTCATTTTCATTTTTATGAGAGTTATTTGCTATGAAATGCTTACATGTGGAATATTTATGTGCACACTAAATAAAGTGAGTTCTGAGGTAGTTGTGGCGGGCATATTGAGATTGTAATAGAGTAGGCAAAGACGACAACGCCCTGTGGATATCTCCTATTCTTTTGATATTATCTACATTATTGGTATTTGTTATAGTAGACTTATTTGCCGTCGATTGTATCGTTGATATCGTCATAGAGCACATATATCATACTCTCATAATAATTTGCATAACACAACACAAACCGATATAGACATAATGATATACGATGCAATAATAATAGGAGGGGGAGTAATCGGCTTATCAATCCTCCATTCCTCCCTAATATCAAATTACAATACAATATTAATTGAACAAAACTTACATCTACTGAACAAAGCATCAGGTCGAAATTCGGGTATATTATGTACAGGAGTTGATATAGCACCAAATAATAGTTTGGAAAGAGCATTGATACGTGATTCTATATCTCGAGTTAGAGAATTTTGTATAGAGAATAATGTACCGATGAGAGAATGTGGCAGTTTGGTTTGCCTATGGCCTTGGGATGTCGATAATGACAATGATGTTACTCATAGTAGAGTAGATGAAAAGAAGTTTGATGGCATGTTAGACGAGGAGAAGAATAGCAGAGATAAATTGCAACAAGTATTACATGAATCACATATTGCAGGAGATACCGATGCAACCTTCCTATCATCAACATCAATATCAAAGTTAGAACCATCATTATCAACAGAGTGTAGAGGTGCAGTTCATATCCCAGGCGAGACAGTTGTTGATCCTTGGCTGTTTCCATTGGCATTTGCTACTCATTCTAGAGAGATTTATAATGCAAAGAGAAAGAAGAGTAGTGAAGATGATTGTGAAGAAGATCATGATGTGATTTATACGGGTAGACGAGTTGTTATGGAGGAGTCTACTTTTGATGAGGAGAGTGGATTGTGGACCATTGTGACTAGAAGAACAAGTGTTGATGACGATGAGGATACAACTGTTACATACACAGCTAGATGCGTCATTAATGCGGCGGGTATTGATTCAGATTTAGTTCAATCACAAGCATCAGCAAGTAGTGGTAGTAACTCATTACTACCTCGATCTACATTTGAGGCACGGCCAAGGAGAGGTCAATATGCAATCTTTGCAGCGCCTCCAGATGATATACCAACACGTCCAATACAACCAGTGCCATCTCAATTTACAAAGGGCATCTTTGTCTACTCAACATTATATGATCAAATAGTCGTCGGACCTACAGCTCAAGATCAATCATCACGAATAGATGACACAATAGACCCAGTTGTTGCAAATGAATTAACATCACATGCCTCACGAATATTAGGTCCCAAGTTTAATAACAAGAAACAATTAATTGGTCAATATGTAGGTATACGTCCAGGAACTACACAACGTGATTATCAAATACAGTTACATACCAAATCGAACTTTATTACCGTGGGTGGTATACGTAGTACGGGATTAACGGCTAGTTTGGGTATTGGACGACATGTTGTGCAGTGTTTATTGCCGAGTATAGTTCCACCACCGCCAGTAGAAGAAGGTGACGATGAGGAGGAATTACGTCAATCAATTTTACGTCGCCCTACACCATTACCAGATGTTAAGGAGTTGGTAAAACAATATCATCAACGAGGAGATGGTACGATAGTGATTGATGGTCATGTATATAAAGTTACACATCCATTAACAAAGTTGGGATGGGATGCACGTTCCGGTATAGCTAGCTGTTGAATAGTTGATCACTTCAAGACCGGTGAGGTGTTTTAGGGCGGCTGTCGAGAATATCATCTGGGTTAAGATACGGGGGCAGCTGAGAGATAATATTTTATTATGTTAAAGTTAATAACGATCAGGCACGGGTATCATGGTAACTGCTCATCGACGTCTAATTATAGTATCATGATATCATCGTAGTAGGTTTATAGTCGTTGCTTCTCGGAGGAAAGTGAAACGAGAGAAGAGAATGTCATGAAATTATAAAGTGTATGTACCTAGTATGTATGTAAGTACATACATACTCGATGAGGCTCACTTCTACACAATTTGAATAAGTAAACAACAAACCAATGACAAACTAACAATCAACAACAATACACAACCCTAACTACACACACTACACAAACCAGTAACATGAATAACGAACTCAATCCACACGAAGTCTATTCAACAAATGATTACGAATTCTTAATGGGTGAAACGAATGATCATCCACTAACTAATGAATTCAACGAATCATCGGCATCTAAAGCTGCATCATCATCGTCTCCGCCGCCAAACAAGAAGGTCAAGACAGAAGTAGTAGCACAACCCGTAGTGCGTCGTTCCAAACGTTTACAGGCACCCGTCGAGACAGAACAAGTAGCATCACCACCAAAGGAGGAAGAGTCTGTGCCAATGCCCGATCATCTGCCTTGCCCATTGATCGTGGCACCTCCTCAATTACAGATTGATGCGGCCGAGGCTCAACCAGCATCTGCTCAACCAACAAAGTCCTTAAGTAGTCTGTGTAGCAACTTCCTCGAACTATTCAAGAATGCTCCACCACCCACTCGTGATAATAATACTGGTACTACTGTTGAGATTTGTCAACTCACGGAGCATTTAGGTGTCAAGCGTAGACGTATCTATGATATTGTCAATGTATTAGAAGCCATTGATTTAGTATGCCGAGTTAAGAAGAATACCTATCGTTGGAATGGCAAGGAGGGATTGTCACGTTGGTTTGCAGAGTTACAACGATCAGGCTTGGAAGAAGAAGCTGCCAAAGCTTTGGATGTTTCATCCAGCATTGGTAACGGAGGAGGAAAGGTGAAGGGTATGACCCAGACAGCTCAACGACTTATCCAAATCTTCCTCGTAACCGGACGTAGAGAGATTGCCATAACGGATGCTGCTGAGCAAATCATGCCATTCACCGCCGCTGAACAATCAGATAGGCAAAAGGCAATGAAACAGAAGTGTCGTCGGTTGTATGACATTGCCAACGTATTACAACCAATCGGCGTCATTCAGAAGAAAAATGCGGGTAGTGAAGCACGATCATTTCGTTGGGTGTATCCTATTTCACCTCAAGATATGCACAACTATTTGGGTACGTCGTGTGTGTCTTCTTCTTCGTTGTTTAGTCGTGCTTCTTAATGTATTGTCGTGTCATCTAATCCATCTCTTCATTGTGTTCTACTCTCTAGGTGCAAATTCAGTCACCGGACAAGTCGGCGGAGGAGATCATACAAATACGATGAATGTCGGTGGCGGCGGCAGTGGTTTGGCACTGCCTGCACCTTTGCAACTTGCTCCTGTAGCTGCTCCTCGGCCCATGCAAATATCTACACAACCTTCTCAAATGGAATCAATGTATCAAGCTCCTCACATGGCTGCGGCTCCTCTGCCTGAGAACTTTGCTTCTTGGGCTCTGCAGAATCACAAGAGCTTTGCTTCGATTCATATGTTACAAGACTTCGCTGCTCATCAACAGTTGCCAATGAGTCCAATCTCTTCTGACGAAACCAGAGTATAGTAAGCTCGACACTTCATCTATTGTCTGATTGATCCTAATGCTTTTGTATAACATATACTTACCATCAGTCCATCTTCTTCGTTCTTCTGAAGTGCCATCTAAGATACAACAGTTTAGAAGCAGATCCTAGAGCCACCGTATGAAATAGCTTTAGACTAACAGATACCAGACTGAAAGTGTAAGGTCTCTTAGAATCGAGCCAGACTCCAGAGCATATTTGCTGCTCACCAATTAGTGCATATCTTGTGTCATGGTTCCATATAGATTGATTTAAAGATACTATGACTATGATATGAATATGAATGTTTCCTTGCTTGCTCATGATATCGAGTGACCACTTTGTTTCCTTGATTACACATGACATAAAAACGAAAGGTATTCGTTAATACATATGATATGAGGACTAGCTGCACTTATGTTTAAGTAGGCTGCTTCAGTGCATGAACACTGCTTCCACTAAAATAAGGTTTATGCAATTAACCTTATGGTCTATCTCACCGCTACTAAAGTACAAGCTAATACGACACACTTACTTATTGAAACACTTGAATTAGATGTTTTAAAGCAAGAATAAAGTCACTCACAAAAACACATCTCTACTCACAAGGCCACAACACACGTTGCAGTTTTTGAGGACAGGCCCTTTTTCATGTCTTTATTGAGTCAAAATGGAGGTTATGCTTATGCAATTGCAATAAACTAATAGCCACTCATATCCAGCCTATTGCCTACGCCGCTAGTAATATCATGTCTCGGCACCGAATGGTCGTGGATCAAGTGATCTTGATGATGAGTTCCTCAGAGTACTAGATTCACAACAGGGAGAAGAGGAGGATTCAGACTCAGAAGATCAGCCTTCTCCTTCGAGTAGTGATGAGAGAAGGGAGACTACCATCGTACAAAACCTGGCCTCAGCTGCTGCTGTAGGTGGTGGTACCTCTACTGATAATGCTACAGCTACTGACAGTTCACCTGTGCATGATATTGATCAGAGCAGGCTAGCTCATCAATCTAATACGAATGAAGACCATGGCAATGCCAACTCCGACTCCAGAGGTGGAGGGATAGATGCCTCCTTGATGCCATTGCAACAATTATCTACACCTTCTCATGAATCTCATACAACTACTGACGAGGACACTCTTTCCCAGGCTCTTATGGATCAAGCCAGAGAGTACAACAGACTACATCAAGCTCACAGACAACAACAACAGACATCTGAGACTGCTGGGGCTGAGCGTATGTTGGCATATGATGAAGATAAATCAGCTCATACTCAAACTGATCATGACATTCAAACAAGCCTTCGAGACTTAATTATACAATCATCTGAACATAAAAGTGATAACAATACTATTGGAACTGCTCATGCTTTGGAAGATGAAGTAGAAGAAGGAAACAGCAGAAGTGTAGACATTGATCAGGACATACTTAATACACAAGAGCGAGAATATGAAAGACTACAACAAAGAAGACTCCAGCATGAACAGGAAATGAAAAGTCAAGCAAATCGGCAACATGCATTTGACCGCTTATTCCCCATGTGTAATATTGATGGAAAGGGAAGAGGCAGGTTTGTGCAGAACTTTCACCTCGCTACCTCTACCCAAACAACTGTTAATACATGCCGCATGGTATGTGCTAGTTGTAATGCCAATCTATATACAGCTCCAACAGCAGTGCTATCCTTCTGTCCAATCTGTAGAAACATTACCACTACCATCCAAGAAGGGAAGACACCTGAATGAGTGAGATTTAAAGAAGTGCATAATATGATACCATGTGTCATATTCATATGTCGATCCACCCATTGGATGTGTATCATTGAAATGAATCTTTACTGTATATTGAATCTTTGTTGTTGCATAAGTACATGATCACATAGAACGATTAAGCATTAGTGAATAATTTATACTCTCCTATCCTATTCATCTCTACTAAATCTCTATATATCTACTCGTGTGCTACTTCTCACGTCTCCACATGGTCACAGCAATGGACGCTCTTCTTGAGATCGAACTCTTAACGAGGGGTTGTTGTTGAACATCTAGGACTAGTTCACATTTGCTCACCAAATTAGTGCATATCTTGTGTCATGGTTCCATACATAAGTACGTTAACACTCACAAGTTCACATACTTGCTTTTGGCTCATTCGATAGAAGTGATAATCTTCTTCACAACACTAATAATATGGTCTTTCCATGATGTACATATATATCTTTACTATTCACTTTCTCATATTACCATTAACACTAATTATTATTCTTCACTCATATTTTGTATAATCTCTCACATTAACATTAATTACATACTACTCTCGCTACTTAAATGAATTGAATCAGGTTGCTTAAACTAACACGTAGTACCGGCTCAGACGTATCATCAGAAGAAGACACGGGTGAACCCGAATAGAAAAACTCTTCCGCAAGTCATGCCTACCATGAGCAAAGACACAATCTACTCCCTTACGACAAGAGTGAGGGTAGAATTTGCAGAGTCTTGTCCGGTAATTGCCACCACGGGCTTGTAGAAACGACCTCCACTTTCGTTGAATTCGTACTGCTGAGTTTCTTAGACGAAGTATTACTTCACAATGTGGGTAAGTGGGCGTTAAGCCGTTCTCTTCTTTTGGGATAGCACAGCTATCTGCAAGGACATTGGGGAGTCCGGAAACTTATCCTCTTTCAACTTCTTCATCTTCTCCTTGGCAAATGCACACAAGCATGACTGTCTTCTTCGCCCTTGACGTAGCAAAGATAATGTACTTTCATTTGTTGCTCGGCATTTGTTGTAGTGTGTAGACACGGGTGAAGACAAGAAGCCATCAACCGTCCGTTTCTTAACTACTTGTGTTGCTTTAGCACAAATACCCCACGGGCACTTATCTCCTCTCTTGCATTTGATAAAGTGCCGTACAATTGTTAAAGCTTTAATGCTTTTCATTCTCTCTAGTGCTTCCGTGTTATTCATTATTATATCATACTATCAGGTTTTATTATGGTATACTTGTTACACAATAATAGCAAGAGTGGAGGTTTGACGAGTGTGAAAAATTCACATGATTAGATACCCGACATTGGATCCTCTTTTCAAATAACAAACCGATAACCGCTAAATGTGATGGAGTAGTGACCCAAAACTACCTTTTATCAATAATGGTATATGATTGCTTCTTACTGCTTCGTGTATTGTAGTGATGTGTACGCCGAGAGTCGGTCCTTCTGCCTCCTTCGATGACATGATGGCACATTAATACAGGTATCTATAGTTCTAATAGGGATGGTACATCCTAACTTACATGATGGCTAATACATTATGATATATTGCAATATACACAAATTGGATATTGTGGCGTTAGTTTAAGAGATTGCCATGGCGGATTGCTAAAGATTGCTAACTGTGTACAGAAGCCTCGATTTACCGTTGCAAATTTACAGAAGCCCTGCATGGCCGTCAAAAGGGCAGTAGGTCAAATCTACTGCCACAAAAGAAGAGCATTCAACACATCAAGAGCAATCAACACACCTAAAGCACCTCTAAACGATGATGTTATCAACAGTACTCCTACTCGGTCTATTATCGCTAACCAATGCACAAAAGACGGCAGGCAAGCACGAAGCCGATATGACATATCGTCATCGTCGTATCAAATCATTACCATGGGTTAACAAAGGACGATACTATCATTATCATAGAGTCGAGGCTGGTCCAACAGCTGTGCAATCCCAACATCAATCTGTATACTCTATGACCAAGAGTGGTAAGAGTAGTAAGACAGTAGCAACAAAGAGTGGCAAAAGCAAAGGTTCGAAGTCTCATCATGATAATGATACTACTACTAATAATAATAATGATTATAATCTCATATCTAAATCAGCCAAGGGTAAGACGAGTAAGATATTCAAGCCGTACTACTCGATACCAATAGTGGAAGATAGTCAAGACATACAGTCAACAGTATCTGATGTTGATAATGATGAGGACGATGTTAATGAAGGAGGAGAGCAATCATTTCTACCAATAACTCCATCACTCTCATCTCAAGCTAAATCATTTGAATGTTTTGACGCAGATGATGGTAGTAGTGAATGTTCTGGTAGTACTGAATGTGTCAGAAAAGGTGTTCTTCACAATGCAGTACGTTCATATGTTAGTCAAGACTGTGCTAACGATAAAGAATGTGATATTGGACAATTATATGGTTGGCCGATTAACTCGTGGTGTGTTGGAAATGTTAAAGATATGTCCTACTTGTTTTATAAGATGGATACTTTTAACGAAGACATCAATGGTTGGAATACCACAAGCGTTACGAATATGTCCTTCATGTTCCATAGTGCATGGTCATTTAATCAAGATTTGTCAAACTTTGATACATCTCGCGTTACCGATATGAAGTTCATGTTCAAAGAAGCAACGGCCTTTAATGGTGATGTATCAAGCTTTGACACCTCGAGTGTTACTGATATGAGTTGGATGTTCAAAGAAACAGCCTTTAATGGTGACGTGTCAAACTTTAATGTCTCAAGTATTGAGATTGGTGGTATGAGATACATGTTCTCGGACACATCATTCAATAGAGATCTATGTTCATGGCGAGATAGCTTCCCATACAACAAAGCTCCTCCTAGTATCTTCACTAAATCAAACTGTACATATAAAGATGCACCCCAAGAAGCTCAAAAGGGACCCTTTTGTGCTTCTGATTGTCAATGATGTGATACCTAGCGGATAAGTTAGGATCAAGTTTTCACTACCTTCTTGTTGTGTATATTTTAATAACTAATAAGTAGACAAATATATGCACATCGAACATTAACTCGTTACATACGTCTCACTCTAAAGATAGCTGAAGCCATTATGTATGACATATGCCCCATAGCTCATTACATATTAGACACTCGTTCTAATCATATAAACGTCTTGTTCTAACTTTAAGGTCTTCTACACAGAGACCTATACATATATCATCTACCTACTCCTTCTACACAATACATTAACCTTGATGGAATAATCTAAATCCACCGCCACCTTCACTTGACTTAACCTTGTTATGATGACTATTACCATTTAGTGACTTGCCACTCTTTCCTTTTAACATAGACTCCGACTTTTTGCTATTGTGCTTCTCAGCCTTTGGATTGACTACTTCTGATGATGACTTGCCACTCTTTCCATTATCGGTAGTATTCGATTTACCACTCTTACCTTTACCCGTATCTACCTTCCCTGACTTTGTTTCTACTACTTCATCAACTTCACCGCTATGCTTCTTTGCTTTAGTTTCAATTGTTATTGTTGTCGATGATACAATCTTCTTAGCCTTTGGATCTGGTAACTTTTTAGTTGATTTGGAATGTCCAAATGCCTTACTACTCTTACTCATACTATTTGATTTACCACTCTTTAAGAATTTAGATGCTTTTGATTTGGTTGATTTGGCACCGCCGATACTTGTGGGTTTATTAGTTGTGACTGCTGTGGGGGGTGTAATGAGTACACTCGGAGAAGATGTATGTGTCGTTGGACTTGAGGTACGTTCAGGTAAGTATACAGTCGGCGGGGCAGTTTTGGGCACGGGTGTATCCTCGGTTGATGTAAACCCAAATGTAGGTGATGAAGTATCTTCTACTGGCACCGACGGTGAATCGGTAACTTCCTTCGTTGGCTCCGTCGTATCTACTACTTCTTTTGTAGGCTCGGCTGTATCTACAGTTGCAACTGTCGGACTAGAACTTGGACTATTCGCTTCTTTACTAATAGTTGGACTAATACTTGGCTTAAGAGATGGTTCAGATGTTGTTGGTTCATTCGTAACTGGCCGTTCAGAAGGAGAATCGGTCGGTGACGAGCTAGTCGGCGATGAGCTTGTTGGTTCATCTGTTATAGGACTTGTACTTGGTTTGACTGTTGGTATACTTGTTGTGGGAGAGTTTGATATAGGTGAGCTCGTCGTTGGAGATGAAGTAGTTGCAATGGTTGTAGGTGCATTTGATGGAGATGTTGGACAGAATTCATGCTTGGCTGGTGTGACCTCCTCCTGTTTATATAGTTAGACGTATGATATAGAAGAAGCAAAAGTATGAGGACGGACCATGTATATGTATAGACACATACTCGACACACACACAAACAATATAGAGCTATACTTACAAACATAATCCAACCCAGAGTATCACCCACAATATCCAGCTCAACACTACAATCTAAATCATATTCCCAAACTAATCTACTTCTCAATATAACATCCCCATCATTATTATTACCAAATAAAAATAATCCAGCACCTCCCGGTATCTTATCTAATTGTTCATTTAATGGTCTGTCAGTGTTTAGTGCTTGTGATATTGATGGATAGCTTATAGATGTAGAATTGATCAATGTTTGATTTGATAGGTAGGTATCATTAGTATTAATTAATGTTAGTAAACCAGAGGTGTCGAATTCAATAAAGAGTATTGATGAGATGTATGATGGCGTTGTTGTTGCTGTTGTTGTTGTCGACTCTGAAGTAGTTGTAGATTGACGAGCTTGTTTTGATATTATAGTTGGTAGTAGAGATTGTACCTGAGATGTTAATATGTCATATCTATCATCATAATCTTCTGCTCGAACACTTCTCTCTACATCAACATTATTATTACTATGGGACTGCTCTAGCTTTAGAAGATCACGGTGATGACGACGTCTAACAAAGCCAGAACTCATCAGACCACCATCAACTTTATCATCTATTTGACAATTGACATTACTTATACCACTACTTGATCTACTTAAGGTGGATGATGAACAGTCTTTGTTTAGTAATAGTTGAAAGTTATAGAATTGTGGTGAACAGGAGCATAATAGCGAACTTGTTGTTGTTGTGGATTGTAAAAGACGTTGTCTATTATTTTGCTTTTTGATATGTCGATTGTGATGATGTTGTGCATTGATTGATGTTGATAGTAGGAGGAGAGTAATAGCGACGACGACGCTAGGTGATGATATTATTCTAGGTATCATACTTCTCTATCTTATGTTGTTGCAATGCTATGTAGTCAACACCCAACAATAACAATAACGCCCTGCCTATTCGATAGCTCAATGCACCATGGCAATGATGAAGCGAATGGCTTTTGTCGGCGCCATTACTCGAGGGCGTCTTAGATCTTTGTTGGTTGTAAATTAGAATTGCCCAACTTTATTTTCTGTGAGTGTGTGAGAAAATTCGAAATGAGCAATTTGGTATCCTTTTATGAGAGTGTGGATTGCTCTTCAAGTACATAGGCGGGGAGAGTTATTGATGTACTTTAATACAGCGGTTAGATGAGCAGCTTTGTAGAGGAGATAGTATCAGTAGTATCATCTATCCAAGCACTCGACGGCGGTGGTAAATCATTATACCTACGGCAGCTGAAAAGCGAGAGATACGAGGAACAAAGAGACAGAAGTATCTTCAAAAGTATCTTCCTCTAGTTGTGGCGTCAATCTAATGAACACATTGTAAAGCGATTGTGGGCGTCTATCTAATCATTTTGTAAGCAGAAGCAATACTATCATCCTCCATCAATGCACTTAACGGTGGTTATTATAATCGGTAGTATGTCATTGATTACTACTCTGCAATCTGCTAAAGCATTTGTTATACAAACTTCTTCTCGACGTGCTACTTATTGCTCTCGTCCATCATCACTATCGGTATCGATACCATCAGCGTCAGTATGTCAAAGAAGTAGAGCTACTAAACATTCGTGTCAGTTTTCGTCTACTAGCAGTAGACTGTATGCAACCAACAACAACAGTGAGGATATATCAATAACAAGTAACGATGACACAAAACATCGTAAACATTACAACATTAAGGGAAATGGAGAACAAAGCATAGTAAAGATGCAAACTAATACAGGACATACAATACAAACAGATATACCACACAAAATGGGAGGTAAAAATACAGCACCACAACCAGTGGAATATCTACTAGCCGCATTGATTGGATGTACACAAGCGACTGCAATATATGTAGGACGGATGATGAAACCAAGATTATTAATAGATCGAATCGAATTTGATATACATGGATATAGAGATGAACGAGGTGCGTTGGAATTACCAATTGAGAAAGTACCAAGTATACCGGCACGATTGCAATGTGTTAGCGGTACTGTTAAAGTATACTTTAAGAAGAATGGGATGAAAGTTAGTAATGAAGAATTTAGTATACTTGCAGAACAAACTGAACAAAGATGTCCTGTGGCCAACATGATGTATGCTAGTGGTTGTGATATGGATATAAAGTGGATTAATGGTAATATGAAGGGTAATAATGAGGGATAGATTTGGGAGTAGATAAGGATCGTATATATCAATATGCATGTATCAGATAGAGGCCAGGAGAAGAGTCATCTGGGAGTAGTATGCAATAGAGTAAAAGTATATGAGTACATGGATACATATAACTCTTTATAAGCTTGAGACAGGAATGGAGAAGATCATAGGAAATTGATAAGAGTCTATAGAGTAAAACATATATATCATAAACAAAGGTTAATGCAATGTTTGTAATGGGAGGTGATCCTTACAGTCTAGAGAGACTCATAAAATGTTTAAAAATCTTAGTTCACATTCACACACATATCATATAGAACAAAGGTGTGCACTTCTTTAAACTTAAAAAGGATACTCTACGTCTACACAAACAAATATATAGAAGAGCATACCAATACTAGATATACGAAGAATATGACCATACGTCTATACAATACAACACAAATACACTAGAACAAGAGATATGACCTGTTTAATTCCCCCAAGGTTCTCTACGTCTGAGCTTCTTCTTACGATTCTTCCTGTTCTTCTTCTTATTATTATTACCGCTCGATTTGCAACTCGATGACTTACTAGACTTGCTTGTAGATGACTTGCTAGTACTTGATTTAGGAGTACTGGACTTCGACTTGCTACTACTCTTCGTACTCGATGATTTACTACTTTTTGCTGTGCACGATTTGCTACTCTTTGAACTTGATGACTTGCTACTACTCTTTGTACTTGATGACTTGCTATTACTACTGTAATACAAATTAAACTTAGATTTTGATGATTTGCTACCGCCCATCCTATAAAAAGGCGAATACACTCTATTCCTATTAGCTCTTGTACGTGCTAATCCCCTCCCCCTCAATGTTCGTCCTTCGACGACGAGTTGTTTTGATATTGATTTAGTATTTGATGATTGAATTGCAATGTCGTCTTCGACCTCATCGACGGCAGCGGCGACGATACATATGCATGCAACTGCAGTTATGATTGCAGAAAACAACTTCATGGCGTACGAGTAATGATATGATAGATAAAGATATTTATTGATCAATAAAGACGAGCGAGATAATGTAATATTAGTATGATGTCTATTGCAATACATCTTGAGATCTACTATGTTGGCTCTAGTGACACACATAGGTTGAACCGCCTTTTAGGGGCTCTACGTTCGGGGAAGTGAGATAGTTTTGGCCACTGTGAGCTATAATCAAAGAGAATTTGATCGACAAAAATTGTAGGATGTAAGAAGTAATGAAATGTCTCATTCTTAGGATACTATTCCCATTTTTCAGAACTCCATGTTGAGAAGAACAAAACAAATAACAAAGCAGTTAGATAGATACTATCTATATTCTTTTATGGCTAATAGAAACTGCCAATGAATGATATGATTGTCGATATTACATGTGAAGTTAGCGGCTCCGATTGGTATATGAACACTGCTTACTTTGTTTGTCATAGTCATAGAGAATAGATAGGAGACAGGTTTGATATCGTCATCGTCGATACGAATTGCAATTGCAATAGACATAAAGAATATAAAGATATGATAATGGATCAGCAACCTCATGAACTAAAGAAGGCCGATACGGTAGGTACAGAGTCTTCATTGGAAAGTAGTGGCCGTGGGTCGATCGGCAATGAATCGGCGTCGTCTGAATTCGACGATGTAGAGGAAGGTATTATTGCAAATCATGAAGAAGAAGATGTGATCTACCAGCTCACCATCATCAACGACGCATGAATATTGTCATATTACTATCAATAATACCTTTAGCTGCTGCATTAATCGCATTGGGTATACTATTATCGAACAATACTCAATCTATAAGTATCATAAGTTCTGCAAAAGTTCAACCATATCTAATACTAATACAAACATAACCGAACCGATATCTTCTACTGCCCATTCGCCGTCAACAACTGAGATTATAATAATAGAAACTATGTCAAATATTGAAAATACTGCAAGTAAATTACCGAATGAGGTAAGGGATAGAGTTATCCGTCTACATATGAATATGTTGAGATACACTTTCCATGCATGCTATATCATGTCTTATGCACAATATCTTACTACTCTACAGCCAACTGAATCATCGCTAGACAAGGTACCGACAGCATTATCATCATTGAATGAGATACCAGTGTCTTTAGATGAGGCATCATTTGATGAGGTAAGATAGCAGTGTATCTTCTTTTGTTTTTGGATACCACTTATCTTACTAATACATATGATATCAAACATATAAGCCATCATACTTGGATATATCTTTAGCTTTGGAAAGTTTAAAACAAGACGAAGAAGAAGGTAGAGATGGTATTTTCAATATATAACAAGAATGAGAGCCTAAGACTAAATGAGAGAGAGCATGAGTAGGGACCGGGACGGGGATATGAATATGAAGCTTGGGGATAGCCGTGTGTTACTATGCTATCACTATCAACCAACAGCTGAGAGTTGAGAGTTTGTTTGATTTATGATAACTAAACTAAGCAAAAAGAGATTCAATAGACACGATGATCGGGACATACACAAACAGCTATGGATAGAGAGAGAACCCTAGTTTGAGTTTTTGTTTTGCTCGTCTTGTGAGAGTTGCAACTTTAAATGATAAATGATTGTGCTACCGTCATTAAGAGAGATATGCTTCATATATCTCATTCCAATGGGATTTGATACAATGGCCATGGCAGCAGTAGTACAAAAACGCACTGCCCACACTATTCTCAGACGTAAGATGTAATGACATGCCTCGGTATCCTCATTTTTTGGCTAATGAAAGCAACAATGAATGAACGAGGAGTACATACTCTCTAATATTTGAACATTTCCGCTTGGATTAGCAGTGAAGCATATTGATATGTATAAAACTATCTTCTACCTGATGGTTGACATTGAATGTATATAATAATTAATAATACCATACCCAAAACAATACCGACAAATTCAGGAGACGACGAGATGTACGGAGGATATCGTTCAAACGATAGCAATAGATCACCCGATACAGAGAATTATGAAAGCAACATTTCACCTAATGCCATTCGTTTAGATTTAGAGGAGGGTGCAAACTACGACGAAGATGCGAATGCCACTACTACTCAACAACATAGTCGACGACGGAACATTGTTACAATATTATCATTGATTCCCTTCGTTGGTGCATTGATTGCTCTAGGTATATTAATGACAAATCAAACGTCATCATCATCGGATACTTCTACTGCAATCGACAATGGTTCGTCTTCATATGTCATGTCTTCGAATGTAACTGAAACCGTATCTGTGTGGGACACTGTAAACGACGAAGTGGAGACAATTACATTTACAAGTAGCGGAGCGAAGCAGAAGGAGGAGATCTTAGATTCTACAGAGCTCACAGTCGACATTATTGATACTGTGTCTCAGCCAACTGAATCTCCATCGAATGAGGTAAGTTTCGTAGAGCACACATTGTACTTTGGGTATCGTGTGTTGCAACATATGATATGCACATGATATGAACAGATTTCTAACCCCTTATGTATCTTTGAATCGACAGTCAACACGACCGCCATCTACTTCGCCGAGTCAATCTCCAATCACAATAACTCCAACATCATCACCAACCATAACATGTCATAAAATAGAACTACAGACTACTCAAACAACATGGAAGTTATTAAGAGAGGTAAATAAAAATAAGAATGGGTTTGAATTAGTCGCATCAAGCACGTCAAATGCCGAAGATATACAAATTTGTTTAACAGAAGGAGAATATAGATTCATGGCAGTGGTATTAAAAGATGGACATTATAGTTTAACGTATATGGAGGATGGGTCATTGATAACTTCTCCACAGGAACGAATTTCCTTTTCTATACCGTACATACCAAAGTCAGCAGATTCTAAACAACCACCCGAGCCGGATCATAATAAGCCTGATAAGAAGGAGGAAGTGAAAGATAAAGAGAAGGGAAAGGACAAGCCTATTAAGAATAACCGCAGTATCTCCAATACCGAGCCAAAGAAGAAGAGAGAGGAGAAGGGGGAGAGGAAGAGAAATAAGCCTTATAATAGAGTCTGAGACATGAGATATGAACACATCGTCAACTAGAGTATCCATATCTACATTTGGAAAGCTAAAGTACAAGTGTATATAGTATCTATATTGGAAAGCCGATGACTAAGGTCTTTCATGTTCACATATAGAATCTTTATCGGCTTAAGTTAGATGTCCAATACGAGCCAAAGAAGGGGGAAGGGAGGGGAGAAGAGAAGAGAAAGAGACCTTTACATAGATAGAATCGGATACATCGGCATTTGAATACAATGTGCTGCCTTCGCAACTGACTGGATCGGCACTACTAAGCATAGAGTGAGGATCTAACCTTAAGCAGTACACACAACGTGAATATGTGCACTAGAATTAGAGTAGAGGAAGTAAACTTAGAATCGAAAGTTGAATAGTGTAGATTATCTAAGCTTATACACCACACACAGCAATTGGATAGTCCATCGTGAAGGTATGTTCCGCCTATATATGTAGATGTCATATATTAGGAGATACTTCATTAGTCTGACTATTGAGGAGAGGTAACTATACAAGCTACCAAGATAGAATCCTACGATTATATATAACACGTGTATCAATCAGAGTAGAGAACAACTTTTGATTACTAATCTGACACCTACTATCATCCAATCTAACATATATAGACATATCGCTTTGAGATTATCCTATTTGACCGAGCTTACTAGCCGACGCCTCCCGTTAATAGATTGATATATGGTATAAACTATCAACAGCAAACTCTAGAAGAATCCTATTTCCATATCGTATAACTAAATAACAGCCCCTCTATTGCAATCGTGAGTACAACATATGCATCTAATGCTCTTTACAAGCCTATTGCCAAACCTTACTCGATATATTAAAGTCTTGTCTCATATTCGAATATGCATTAGCTTTACTATTATTACTTGTAAACACCGATGACGTAGATGATGTAGCTCTATCTCTTAATATATCCATAAAGTTATGAAATGGTGTTGTTGATGACTCTCTAACTTGTTGTTGACATTTTCTTTGCATATTGATATCGTTGTCTGAATTGTTAGCACCACTACCGGCATTGATACAATCTTGTAATAGATTAAGTGGCGTTGATGATGATTCGTTAGACATGCTTATTATTGTTTATATATCGATATTGAATTGCAATGAGTAGAGTTGATTTATGAGCATAGCACGTGAGTAACTTTCATGTGTTGCTTCACTAACAAATTTTAGGGCGTATCTAAAAATGTGAATCATATGACCGTCAAAATGACACGAGAAAGCGCAAGTAAGTAGATAAGCCCAAAATGACACATAGATACACTACTTACAATCTTACTGCCGAGATTAGACCACCCCCTTACCTGGCAAGTCTATGCCTCTCGATATGCAGTGCTCACTAATATAGTGCAGTGTTGCAATAGCAATATATTGCCTTGCTTATTGTTCTCTATCGGCCGTCGATATCTCCTCGCTAGATACTCGAAGAGATAAAATAATAAATGACAATGACGATGAAACAACATCGACGACGACGACGATCTACCAACTTTTTACTTCGGGCACTCATCAGTACATCTCTCCTATCATTAGTCAATACAGCAGTAGTTCACGCCCTTGATACAGATTGTCAACCATCAGGATCAACACAACCACCCTACACTGGCTATTCATTAAAAACATCTACATCTTGTACACAATACGTCTACTGCATTAATGGTATAATATCATCAACACATAAATGTCCAGATGGATTATTATTCAATGGTTCTGTAGGTGTTGGTGGTATTTGTAATTGGAGTAATGTTGTAGATTGTGCTGATAGTAATGGTAACTTGGGATTGGCATTTGATGCTTTAACGAATCAGGGTGTTAGTCAAGTTAGCGAGGAGACGACAGCGACGACAAGTAGTAGTGAGGGACAAGATATGGTACAAAACTTAGCCGGTAGTATTGCCGAAAGTATTGAATATCAATCCGAGAATGATGGCGTCTTATTAGCAAATCCACATAACTTTTACTGCGGATCATCAGTCGATGAGGCAATGTCAATTTGCAAACCCTGTCCTTCTGGTACGATATTAGAATGTAAAGAACATTCACACAAGTATGGTTGCTTTAAAGGTATTGATAGTTGTACACATGGCAATGGTGACAGTTCGCCTATTAGTGATTCGTTGGCAAATAAGATTGAGGAGGCGTTTGATGATTTACCGGCTACGACTACTCCGTTTACTACCGTTCAACAAGCACCACAGAGTACACCGTCGACGTATCAAGCTGCTAGTCAGCCGAGTGTACCGACATATCAAGCTAGTGTTAATGTTGCCTCACCGCCAACAGTATCAACAACTACTAATACACAACAACAACAACAACAACAAAGTATACCTACAATTGCAAATACAGTTGTTTGGCCCGTTACTAATACCAATACCAATACACAAGTTACCAAACCAACAAATGAACCATCATTACCGCCATGGACGAATGCTCCCTTCAATCCATCACCAAGTGGCAGTAGTACCTCTAAAACAGTCATTGGATACTACGCATCATGGCAATGGTATGATCGTAACAAATATGCCGATCCAACTAACATACAATTCTCTAAATATGATCGTATCAATTATGCATTCTTCCAACCTGATAAAATGGGTAACTTATATGGAACCGATGAATGGGCTGATCCACAATTATTATTTGGACCATACATTTATAATGAAGCTGAACAAACCAATGCTAATTATAAATGTAGTTGGGATGGACCAAATGTTAAGAATTGCAATCATCATGATTTATCTAAAGGTATTGTACAATTGGCACATTCAGTCGGGACGGAAGTTATGCCAAGTATAGGCGGTTGGACATTAAGTGATAACTTCCCAAGTATTGCTGCTAGTGCTACTAAGCGTGAACGATTTGCACAACAGTGTGTGGAAATGATTGTTGATTATGATTTTGATGGTATTGATTTAGGTAAGTGTAAGACAAGAGGCGGTAGCCGAGTGTGTTGTGTATAGTATGTTTAGTGTGTCAAGTCCGTATCCTTCTAACACACACATCATATGTCCCCTTCTTCTTCCCTTCTCAAATCACTCAAACATATCAAACGATAGACTGGGAATATCCTGGAAAGTCCGCGTTTGTGTTGTTTTGTCGTATGTTGTTGTGTGTTCAGTATGAAGTCTTGGTGACTTGGCTACTTCATTTGTCCCTCCATTGCATTCATTTGCTTGCCCTTGCAACCCACATGTACTAACATTAATTAA
>Ga0214477_100589_pt1 | contig 24659 bp, 24 predicted proteins | sample M1_20Mar14CPVII9_FD_165058 | JGI IMG/M metagenome (GOLD analysis project Ga0214477, IMG submission 165058) | Marine eukaryotic communities from Monterey Bay, California, United States - M1_20Mar14CPVII9sort6BwellC16 | ecosystem: Environmental > Aquatic > Marine > Unclassified | place: USA...
TGTTGTAATAACGATAAATGATGATGATCATAATATGATGTGTGTTGCAAATGATTGAGTATTGATGGGGAAGTAAATGGGGGAGGGGGGAGAGAGAACATGAGATGTGAGCATATCATTATACATATCATGTCATGTCGATAAGAATGTTCATAATAATCATAATATATTATATGATATATGATGTGCATATCATATCACACACAATTGCAATTATTTATCTACATAACACATTGCGATTATACATACAAAAGGAAGAAGGAATACTCACTTGAAGTGCTCACTAGTAATTGATGCATTGCCAGCAAAGACCTTATCCATAAAAACAACGAGGGTAGTAAAGACGGAGAACAAGGCACCGAATCCTAAAACGACGAGATATCCAACCGTCAATGATAGTGGCGACTCGCCACCGAAGTAGGAACTCATACCCTGATACTGAGGATCTTCAGCCCATGATGGGGGACAGGTTGTTACACCCTCGACAGCTGATGGGCAATCTCCGGGGAGAAGAGTTGTACTCATTGTGTAGTTATATTCTTTGTTGTGTTTGTGATGTATTATTTGATGTACTATAAGTTTATGACGAGGGATAGGTTTTAGAATCAGTAGTGATGCTACTTCTCTTTGATTCTACTACATTGCCCAACTTTTTTTTATTTGGGGGAAAGATCTTTGAGGAAGAGAGGCGGCAAAAAAATGAGAATTTTCAAGGGTATCTTTGGAGGTGAAAGTCGAAAGGGAGAACGACAAAACAACATTAGCTCTAGGCCTTTGGTGAAGTGCATCTAATGAGAGAGAACGACCTTTCTTGTGTGGGTCTAAATCTAATATGATTATTATCTATACTCTTCTGGTTCGCCTCCGAGAGCGTATCATATCAGATCTCTAAACGGAAGCTGTACATTACCTTCAATATCGTTCGCTTGTCTCATATAGTATCAGAGAAATCCCAAGTCATCCTTATTCACAACAGTCCTCAATGCCACCTTCTTGCAGCCACTACTTGAATGCCTGTCAAACATAGATGGATATTCGGATGTCGAGGCATTTGCCCAAAGGTCGTGTAATAGCTTAACAGTATCCTCCAAGTGCCAAGTATCATATCCTGTATAGTATTCAAGGGTCTTGGACCAAATTGTACTCTTGTTAGAAACAGAGCTTGTGGTACGAGATGGGACTTCAAATAGTGGTTCGGAAACATCACGGATACCTAACTGTACACGAGCAAGGTATATGGCAGCTGCTGTCACCAGGCTAGGTTTCTTCATCACTAATTTGTACTCTAGAGTGCTCAAGTCAAGAAGATAGCGTACAAGCTTTTCCATCAAACTGTTGGTTGGATTGTTCATCCCGACAATCATTGACGAAGAAGTAGTTGAATTCATTGAGCTGACGTGACTAGCTCTCAAAAATCTGTCCAGATATTCAACTGGCGTAACAAACGATAGATCGAACTTGAGAGCTTTACAAACCGCGGCCTCGGTGCCAACAATCTCTTTTTGAGTGTAAGTGTTGTCTGTTAGAATAACAAGCTCATCGACACTGAGAGGATATGATACCGCAGTAAGTTTTGATGAAATGAGTAAACATGCACATCCCAATAACTGCATATCGTCTTGATGCATGGTTATACTCTTCCCGTTGTTGTCTGTGCCCATTGCGGTGTTAGGATAAGAGCAAGCCAAGCTCCTATCTAATAGCGTGACACATAATAAAAATGTTTCCAAAGATTGCTGATTATGTGATCGACTACACACTTCATGTAACCAATCAATCAATACTGCTCTGTTATGGATGCTTACACAAGGCTGACGAGCAATGTAATCTAGATGCTTTTCAATAGATGTCGGTAGCAACGATGCAAATTCTTGACAGGTGGAAGCATCCAATATACTTGTGGGTGAAGGGACTAACCTAACTCCATTTCCCTTTGCATTGATGTTTTGCAACAGCTCTTGTCTTGTCTCATCAAGCCATCGTTGCTCTACCTTCCAATCCTTGGCATTGATACTCTCATTACCCCTTACCTTTCCAGCAAGACCTACCATACCATACCGTTCTATGCCATAGCTACTTAGGTAGGCTTCAGTTAGACAATCTTCTCCATTATGATTTGAATCTTTAACACACCCGCACCTTCGATTGCTTGTCACCCACGAATGGCCACCATGTGTCTGATACGAGTTCAGACAACATTCACGAGGTATATCGATATCTACTACTCCTTTTGGCAAAAATGCCATATCATTTGATAAAGCTGGTTTGTATGGTTGATACCAAGGCTGGTGAAAAGCTGGTACTAACATTTGCTGGGAATGCATATTATTCTCTTGCCCTAAAGACTTTTGATATGAACCTTTCTTACCACCATCAAATTTTGAATCGTCAATGGGTAAAGCATTGTTATGCACTGTATTCTTCTTCCCAAATATCTGCATTAACCTTGATTTGTTGATTCTACTATTTCCACCCACTTTTTCCGCTACTGTAATGTCACTGCATACCGTCAATCTCTTCTTCGGCACAACATGTGTGTGAGATTGCGTCTCGGAAGACCGTCCTATTGAACGTCGGCGCTTGATAGCTTCCTTCTTTGGTTGAATACGTTTCATATTGTTACTATTGGAAGATGATATACTGTTACTATTGGAAGAACAGGTAGATTGACATGACTCAAGTTTCATCAAAGATGAAGATCCATTTTTGATCCCTCGTTTGCCTTTGTTTTGTTTCTTGGGAAGAACATCAAAATCCAACACAGGTTGCTCGCCCTTGCTACGGTTATGCTTGCATACTTTTCTCTTGGATGGTACCATTGTGGTGGAATGATATAATATTATGATATGGTAAGGTTGTGCTAAGATTTAGATAACAATGATGCAATCTAAATTGTGTTTTGTGTTGAATCCTATTGCGCCAAAACTACACCGAAATATATACAGAAGCTACCAGAAAATACAACATATGAGAGATATACCCTGTAATTTGTAATAATATGGTATAGGTACTGTTCGATAGGCAATACAAATAGCAAAGCCAAGAGGACATAGGGTAGGGTATCAACTCAAAAATTGGAACATCTTGCTTACGGTATCCTAAACATTTCAGATTTCAGTTTTCAGGCATTCATGAAAAGAACTCAACTCCAACAATAACTATCAATACCTACATTATCATCAATACTCCAACCATGACGGTAAGAACTATATTTGATGGTTTGTGTTTTTTGTCTTATCCGGTGTGACGATTTCGTTTGCAACAATACAAACTACAAACTAATGCACATGATATGATATGTATTGCAAATCCTGTGGTGATATGGTCAAACTTCATAGGGCACACCACTCCAAACAGGCTACTCCTTCCATTATATGCGCCGTAGTAAGAAGGGTAATACGGCTATATCGGAGGCTGATGTGAAGGCATCTCTCACAGACCGAGCATCCTTTACAGATGCTGTCAAGATTATTGGTACTTGCAAGACCATTGAGGAGTTTTGGTCTATTTACAACTATTTAGTACGGCCACATGAATTACCTGCAACTACTGATTACCATTTCTTTAGGGAGGGTGTTAAGCCAACTTGGGAAGACGATTACAATTGTAAGTATGTGTGCTGTAAAAAGTATTTGATAATATAATTTGTATGTTATCTCATACCAATCAACCTAAACTTATTAATAATAATAGCGAATGGTGGACGTTGGACTATTAGACTACCAAAGAGGGGATTGTTAGGTTCACGGTATTGGGAAGAGGTTCTTCTAGCACTACTTGGGGGATTTCCAGATGTACCAGAGGGCGAGATCTGCGGCGCTGTTATTAGTGTTCGTGGACACGAGGATGTATTGAGTGTGTGGAATAAAACCGCTAACAATCAAAGAGTTGTTGGGAGGATTAAAGATGTATTGAGGAAGTTATTGAGGTTGCCAAATCATGCACCTATTCGTTATCATAACCATCCAAAAGCCTAGGAGACTTCTACGGTTACAGGATATTTTGGGGAGAAAGTATAGTGTAGACAGAATAAAGCTTGGGACCTTCAAGATAACAGTATTCTTACAGGTTATTCTACTTTCACCAATCACTTCATACTTATACATCTTCACATAAACACGACATGTACCTTACACAGATAAAACAAATGACATATACTCCTAAGGATGGAAGGACATCTAATATTCTGTCCAATAGCCGGTCTTTGTCTTGTGGGCTTTGTAGCACGACTCTGCGTATACAACCTCATCTTTTTTAGGATGATGGTGGTTAGTAAGACAACGACCCTTCTGCTTCCGGACGCGAATATCAAATGACTCTCCATCGCCACGGAAGCCTGTGAACAGTTGCCAGGAATTGTTCTTCTTGCATGGCTTTAAAGCAATTTTCGTGCCTCGACGGCCTAGCTTTTGCAGACACAAGTTAGTGCCAACCACACGGTATTGGTCACCTCTTTTCTGACGTACCCTCTTGAACTGAGCATCAGCGCCAGTCTTCGTCTTGCAATTCGTCTGGTTGAGAGGAAGTGAGGGAACAGGAATAGAATGAGACGTGAAGAATTTAGAAACAAGATACACATATGAGCATTATCCTACTTACAAGTTTCATCACGTCGTTCTCTTTGCAGTCGCTGCAGTTCATGCACCAAAAAGTTTCTTTGTAACTCTCTTGCCAGTAGTATCCCTCCCTCCAGAACAGCTTGAGGCGAAAGCCACCTGAAGAGAACAAGTTTGTACGACGACTGATTGAATTATCAATCTCTTTGAGAATCCTCTCAGAGTACATCATGGATTGTCCAGCCTCCAATGTCATATTGTTTAGAGGTTCTTCGCCTCTCCATTCATACAAGATCTCAACATCTTCTTCAATACTCTTCTCGCCGGTATCAATCGAAGTTTCAACTTGTTTGTTTGAAGAAACAGAAGCCAATGGAGGTACTAGGACACGATCGCTGCTGATGATTGAATCTCCTCCATCTCTAACTCGTTCAGTGCCCCGAAGCATCTGCTTGGTTACAGCATTGCTTGAAAGACTAAGTGTTGCGGCGCCAACGATGAGGCCGCCAACAGCGCATAGAGTAGTAGTGTCTTGACCCTTCATAGATTTGTGTGTTTGATTTGTGTAGTAGCTTGTACTTGTAAAAGAAATTGTGGCTTGAGATAAGTAGGTGAAGGTGGCATGATGTTATGTTTTTTTCAACAACTCTCGCCGATTTCATTATTGTATGGAAGCCACATGTAATATTACATGTGCTTTCAATTCATTCAAGTTCTCCATGTTAATTCATTATTAAGAATGGAGTGTATGGTATACATGTGTTTCGGTTTCTTAAGTATGATGGTGCTGTCGGTTTCTTAAGTATGGCATGCGAATTGCATCTAGCATTGTCGTCACTACCTCCTTTGGCATCTCACTTCTAGTAAATCTCTAATGTTGGCGTTTCCCGTATCAAATGATTGGACCGTTCTAACACAAAGGTGTAGTGTTGAATATGGAGATTGATTTGTCATACATAACTTCTCACATGCTTCAATAAACAAGTCTGATCCCCCACCAACGCCAAAGTAAAACCTCTTGGTTGCTATAAGGCCAACTCCAACGTCAACCTTTAAATGTCTTAACATTAAAAAGGCAGTATCTTGACATGATTCAGGAGTATAGGTTGTCTCTGATGCTAGGATGAGATCGAATCGATTATTGTCGTCTGATATTGATAATGGCAGGTTGCCATTGGATATCTTGTGAGAAAGTCCCAGCCAATCTCCTCCTGCAAATATAGTTCTTTCAAACAAAATTTTTGCTATTAAGCATTCATCTAATGCAACACCGTCATTACTCATCAAGCCACAGACATTAACTTGGGCATTAGGTATTGTTGCATCATGTATAACAAAGTCATTGAAGTCCGAAAATAATACAACCGAGCCATTGTCTTTTTGTTGCTGCTTCTTGTTGTTGTTGTTATTATTGTTGTTGAATGTTCTACGGATATTCTCTCTCAATATCAAACAACCTGGTAGTCCGTGTCCACAACCGAGTTCCATTGTAGAACCTCCAAACATTAGAGATCGATTTACAGCTTTGTGAACTGCATCCAAATCAGGTTCGCCAACCAAATTGCCATCAATTATTTGAGTAAGGAAATGACAGAGATCAATTGAACATTCCCATACCTTTAAACCTCCTTCGTATACTCCAGATATCAAGTCTGTGGTATCATCTGATAATTTATGTTTGGGGATGACATATCGTAGATTGTCCATATTATTAGTTGACTTTAAATCTATGTTCTTATGTTCATGAAACTGTAGATTGGGTTTGAACTCTTCATTATCTATTGTGTTTGTTTTGGTATTGAGAGCCTTGGATGATGCATTCAAAAGTATACACTTGCTTGCATTTTGTATAGATCTATTCAACAACTTTGCAATTATATCATTTGCATCTGAAGTCGGTTTATTATCATTAGAGTTGTTTGTTGCAATACCATCATCTTCTTCTTCTTTCCCTTCTACCACAGACTCTGCAGCAAAGTCAAACTTGAACATCTACCTAAGTCTCTATTGCAATTACTGATGTTGTACTTCCATTTTGTGCGCATTACCGAGCTAGAGACGCTAGAGCAGTAGTATGCTTGAGGATTGAGGTTTTATAATCATTGGGAGTCTTTTAATATTAACGGAATGCATAATGCAGTACTAAGTAACACTTCAGTAAAACAAACATCATGCAGGCGCTTTCTCTATTACGGGTAGGCCTACGGAACGCTGCTATTAGAAGTAGCGCTGTGCCATGCAGTAGTATTGTACAACAACAAAGAAGTATGTCAGAAAAGGCATCATCTACAACCGATGCGGTAAGTAAATGCACAAGATGTGCACAAAATTGATTGCAATTTCTGTATTAACTATTTACCTCCTCAATCTAATATCCTCTTTATCCACATATACAATACATCACCTAAATAAACAAATACAAAATAAATACAAAATAAAATACAGCTAACCCGTTTAGAAGGAGTAGATGAGCTTCTAACCGGCACAGGCGGAGTACCAGTGAATAATAAAGTTGAATACACAGTTTCACGTGTTGATGATCTAGTCAATTGGGCACGGAAGGGATCACTATGGCCCATGACATTCGGATTAGCATGCTGTGCAGTTGAAATGATGCATGCTGCTGCATCACGGTATGATATGGAAAGATTTGGTATGGTCTTCCGTGCCTCACCTCGTCAATCGGATGTTATGATTGTGGCTGGGACATTAACTAATAAAATGGCACCAGCACTACGAAAGGTGTATGATCAAATGCCTGAGCCTCGATGGGTAGTATCAATGGGATCATGTGCCAATGGTGGGGGGTATTATCATTATTCATATTCAGTTGTTAGGGGGTGTGATAGGATTGTTCCCGTGGATATTTATGTTCCTGGATGTCCTCCAACTGCAGAGGCATTATTGTATGGATTACTTCAACTACAGAAAAAGATTAAGGGAAATAAGAGTTTACTTCTCAAACTTAGAAAATAAAGGGAATACAGAATAGTGTATGAATTGGAGGGGGTATCTCTTATTATTGGTTGATTGCTGATAGATGCTAGGGGAATGATTGGGAATCGGAGATAAAGGAATAACACTGGTAAAATAATATTGTATCAATCAAAGGAAGTATTCTCTTTAAAATACTACAAATACGAGAAGATAAAATTCAGGGAATACATCTTGCTAGGCTCTATCAAACTCATTGTCAGTTGCAACATATTATTTTTATCGAGTATGTAATTCAATAATCAAAGCCGACCTTGGATGCCTTACTGTCATTATTGAACAGTAAAGTTGCCGCATCACCAGGCTGTGTATTAGAAGCAAATTTCGACTTTATAGAGTTTGCTACTGTTAGCCCATCTACTGCGGCAGAGACAATGCCTCCAGCAAAGCCGGCACCTTCACCACAAGGGAATAGATTGTCAACACCAATGGCTTGCAAAGTACTGGCATCTCTCTTGACACGAACTGGAGATGATGTTCTTGTCTTTAATACGCAAGAGAAGATGTTAGATGAGATGATGCAATAAAGGAATCCTGGATAAACTTGTGTACTTACTTCAACACCGTGTAGTAATGCCTCATCACAAAGAAAGCCAGGCATTTGCTTGTCAAAATGATTTATTATAGCATTCGAAAGTGCCTTGTATATCGGTTTTGGATATAAATCATGGCAAGCCGCTGACTTGACACCTAGTCGATAGGATGATGATGGAACAGTACTTGATACTTTCCTATTCACATAGTCGGTAAGTCGTTGCACTGGAGCTCTCATATCACCTCCTCCTAGCTTGAAAGCTCGAGCTTCCATATCTCGCTGAAACTGTAGACCTGCAAGACATCCATGCTTTGATTTATAGCTATCCAGTATTTGATCATCTGGATTGACAGTAACAACTAAGGCTGAGTTGGCGTGCAGAGAATCTCTCTTGGAGAAAGACATGCCATTTATACAGAGCTCGGTTGGCTCGGTTGATGAAGGAACAATTTGTCCTCCTGGATGTTATAAAGTAAATAGATGTTAGTTATACATCCACGACAACGACTCGTCTTCATTTGAACTTACCTGGACACATACAAAAAGAATATGCTCCTCTATTTGTTTCTCCATCAAACGCCTCATTTGTAGCTAGCCTATAGGATGCCACTGGAAGCTTTCCTGTATGAGATGTTGATTCGTCTTCGTCCTTTTTAAAATGCTCAATATTGGCTTTATCTGTTGATATCTTTCCACATAGTGCTCTAGCTCCCCAGTCCTTGCCATATTGTATTTCATTGATAATGCTCTGAGGATGCTCTATTCTGTATCCAACGGCAAATCCTTTTGCTTCTAGTTCCACTCCAGCTTCATTTAGCTCATAATATACATCCCTAGCTGAGTGACCGGTAGCTAGTACCACAGCGTCACCACAAAATGTTTTACTAACAGTTTCGTCTTCTTGGAGCGGTGTATCTTTTTTATTTGTGTTGCCTCTTTCAATGACTGGTATGCATGTTGCCTCAACCCCGTTGATTGATCCATCTTTGATTTGAAATTTGTTTGCACGGCTACCAAAATGCACTTCTCCACCCAATGATCTCAAATCAGCTCTCATATTCCGCAGCAGCCGCACGAGATTATCTGTTCCTAGATGAGGAGATCCCTCGACAAGAATCTTTTCTGGTGCACCATATTTCACAAGTGTCTCTAGAACAAAACGAACTGCTTCACTATTTCGTCCAATGCGTGTCGTTAGCTTCCCGTCACTCCATGTACCTGCTCCTCCCTCGCCAAAGCTAAAATTTGACTCTGGATCTAAGTTTCTTCTGTGTATCAGTGCTCCGATACTTTTGCCTCTGCCCTCGACTGGGAGTCCTCTTTCTAGTAGTATGGGTGTGAATAGCCCAGATGATGCCAATGATAACGCACAGAACAAACCAGCTGGAAGATGCGCGTTTCACAGTTATTAAGATGAAAGAGAGACGATAGTAACTCAAGTTAGTGCATACGGCTTGCAAAGACAATCAAATGAAGATAAATGAAAGCCAAATGAAGCACTCATATCTGAATTACTTCATATTGAACACATGAATTCATATCATAAAACAATACTAACGCGGACTTTCCAGGTCCTGCTCCGACGATAACAATCTTTGGTTTCCTCACTTCTTTGTTCTCGTCTATTGTATTTACAACCTCCTTGTTGTTGTTACTACCCAATCTCTCCATTCTTCCAGGTTGATGTGATAAGTTCAATTCTTTCACCGCGACCTCTCTTCTAAGTTTTATATCAACCACATAGGTGTACTTAGGATCTGCCCCCCTTCTTCTCCTCGCATCAATTGATCGTCTTACAACGACGACATCCTTTAGTTGAGGTGGTAATTGTATAGTATTGTCAGTACTTTCCACACTACTATTACTACTATAATCTGATTTGATACGAAGTCTAGATAGTAGAGAATCAAGTACTGGAGGAGTCAAGTATGAACGTTCTGATGGTATATCATCATCACTTTGTTTGTTTGCAATACTTGACGACATATCATTGGGATTGACGTCTATACCATATACTCTCCATGTTTCTATCTCATTTGGATTCTTCACTTGTCTAGTTTGTTTATTATTTCTACCCCGTCGACCTTTTCTCTTCTTATTCTTAAGTGTACTTCTCCCTTCTGTTGCCAATTGCAAAGTAGTAATTTTCCATTGTGTGTCGACTTTACGATTTGTGGTGTGTGTACATTGGGATGGGAATAGGTAGGCAACGCACCCACCACATAATACAATTACTATTATTATCAGTATTTGTAGTAACATCATTATCCGCCCAACTTTGTCGGCCGGCGTCTTTGATCTAGAAGTCTCATAAAAGGATACCGGTAATGGTATCCTGCGGGTAGTTACAAGTTACAGAGTTACAGATAGTGGTTGAAACCTCGCCCCTAATATTATTTGGACATTGATACTCTATCAGGGGGGTTGTATCTTAGGATTAGATTTAGCTTTAATTTAAGAAATACTCGTTATCATCGAATTCGAGACCGCAGACGAAGTGCTTCTGCAGTGCATGCTTCACAATTAACAGCAATCATTACAACTCCATCCTTCCCTTGTTCGTCATATGTAGTCACCAACAATGCATTAAGTTCTGCAGCATTTCCAGTGAATACTTCACCATTAACATGGGTCACAACATCGCCTTTTTGAATACCAGACTTACCAGCTTGACCCTTTACACTTCCAACTAAGACTCTTTGAGTTCTAGCTGTCGGCATTCCACCATCTTTTCTTTCATCGACACTCTCCTGATCGCCCAGAGCAAGAATCTTCTTCACTGAGATTTGCTCTACTGGATTCTTCGGTCCTACACGATGAACTACTGCCTTGTTTCTATTTCCTGAACTAGTACCAATCCTTGCTCTTGCGAATGCATCTGCGACAGAGCCATCCCACTCATCGTCTACGAATGTCATTGTGGCTCCTCCTTTTATTGCACCCGTACCTTTCCCGAGTAATCCTCTAAGCCAGGACTTTGGTTGCTCTGGAGGAGGATTAGCAAGTAATTCGGCCTCCTGTCGTGACTTTAAGGCCATCTTCTCAAACTCTCCAGTACTAAGTGTAACAGATAATGGCATTCGTGCTGGAAGTGGTCTTCGTAACTTTTCCCTTGCCTGATTTTCCATTTGCCTCTGGAAATCATTAACTGGTGTATCTTCTCGAGATCTGTTAGTTGTTATACCAGCATTTGAATATCCATTACGCATTGTATTTGTATTATTACCAGCATTTTGCAGTGCTGTGGTAGTGCGTGCAGTATTGGCAGCTACATTGTTTGGTGCATTGTTGTTATTAATATTGTTTGCTGTTGTTGAATTGTGTACGGATGGTATCATACCTTTCCTCAATAGTTCTGCCACGCCAGATAATATTTGTGCTGCTTGACATAATTGATCAGGATATCCACTTGTCATTAGTTGTGTAACATACTTTTGCTCTTGTTCCGTCATGCTGGAGCATACCAAAATTAATTATACAGTTGTAAGATTATAAGAATTATACATACATGAGGAACACATAGAAATAATAAGGTGCATAACAAATTATTGTACTCACGCGAAATCTAAACCACCAAAGAGAGATGAATCTATTTCTAATGGCTTGGAACCCTTCTTCTTTGGACTTCCATCGTCCTCGTATAATACTAGTCCATCTTTCTCCTTCCAATACTTGCATTGCAACTCCTTAGCACTTAGTTCACTATCTGTAAAATAAAGAGAAATAGAAGTGATTGAAACATATATTAGTGCATGAGATTAACAAGAGCAATCAATGAAGGTATGGATATCATGACGTCATATCAAACACACAGAATTAAATGCCAAAACAATACGAACGCAGACTTTCCAGCAACTTTATACAGCTCTTTGGAAAGTGCTTTTCTGCGATCTATTATAGTTCCCTCTATTGTGTCTGAGATGTCGGCACGGCAATTTGGACAATTTAAATGAACTTTAACATGACGATTACCATCGCTTGCCATTTCATAGTCATCTTTTGATGATGATAAGAGGGAGGTAAGACAGTTGATACAAAAATTAAACGAACATTCACTGTTGGGGCATTTGATAGGGTGTTCATGATCATATGCGGCCATATCATTCAGACAGATTGGGCATGTCTCATCCTCTGCTGTACTATGGTCCATCGGGAGGGTAGTGGTATACTTATTATTATATATGGTTACCCGAAATGGTCTTTATGTATTGTTTGTGATTTGTGATAACAGAAAAAATTGCAATTGTATCTGAGTCTGGCCGTCGTATCACTTTTGGATTCACCCTCAGACTCAAGACTGAAGTTCACATAAGTTGCGGACTTATGATATATGATATGTTCCTTCAAACTTTAATTTAGGCATCTGATGATGAGAAACAAGTCATGAATCTCGTGTATTCATAATAATATGCATACATATCAATTTTAGAGGCGTAACTAATCATACCGTCTTGAATTTATCGACTATATAACGATGCCCTATTCATTGCTTCAGAGGAACCGATAACTGGAAGCAAATCTGGTAGGTTTCCAAATGCGTCTAAAAACAAATCTTCTGGATTTTCTCCTTTACGACGAGCTTCAAAGCTAAGAGGTTGGAAGAAGTCGCCACCCTTTCTTCTATTGATCATGATACCGCCAACAACAGCCACTTCGTTTGCAACGTCAAACAAGTCTTTGTTACCGATAATTTCAGATGTGATGAGTTCTCTAATTATTCCATACATTTGATATGTAACAAAAGCAATAGAGTCTTCACTCTCTTCGATACCTTTTAATCGCGGTGCCAAAAGCTGAACGATGTTTTCAAGTTGTGGGTCATACTCTTTGTATAGATTTGTGTTTTCATTCTCGAGTACAAGTAGAGGGTCTTCAGCCGTCTTTTTCTTCTTTTGTAATGCCTTGTAAGCGCCAATTGCTGCTCCACATGCGGTCGACACCTTTGCCTGTCCATCTCTCTGCAATGATCCGACACTTCCATTTTCTAAGACGTAGTGTTGCGTTTTTCGATGGATTGCATAGATATCACATGAGGTGAGTCGAGTAGCGTATATCTAACATATCATATTTCATAATACAACTTCTTACCATCTATACCGACATGTGGGGCGAATATTACAAGTAGTTTGCCATCGTCAGGACAATGATGAAGATAGGCACCGAATCCACTCTTGCCTGCAAATGGTAGACCTCCAAGTCCTCCCAAAGCAAAACCTTCCTGCCACCGATTAACCATCAAAGGTATGAGCTGTTCTTTTCTATTGTTCACTTCATCTGCACAAACACTATGACCAAATAGAGTATTCTCAGGTGTAAACCCTCTAGCTGTGAGTACATTTGCTATTGCTTTGTCTACATCGGATGATAACATTGCAGTTGGAAAGAGTTTGTTTTGTGCATCCTCAGCAAGTTCTTCCAAATATCCCGATCTTAGACGTTTCTGTGCAAATTGAAACGTATTTGATCCTGATGCCACAAACAAACTACCGAAACTTGCAGTAGCGACACTCAATACTTCTCTCCTTCGAGATGATGATTTCATCTTTTGTGCTACAGCCCGAAACTCTTCTTTGTCGATAAATCCGTTCCCATCTGTATCGAACTTGGTAAACATATCATCTACCTGCTGATCAAATAAGCTTCCTTTAGTTGATGTTAGATGTGTTTGTTTAGATATAGTTGTCATTGATGGAGTAAAGCTAAAAGTCTTTGAGCATATCATATGCATAACAAAAGCTATGTAAATGAGATGCCTTGAATATACTAACGCCATTGTTGAACTGCTACTATTAACTATTGTCTTGGTGTATCAACAATGCCATCATACATCAAAGTACTACAGAGGTGACTCATACTGCGTCATTGTTCCTCTCCTCTTACCCTTTGGGTATCCTTGGGTGCAGGTACCTAAGGACAATTTCACTTGGTCTATGTGTTAGACCGAAAGTTAGAAAATCCCGAAAGTTAAATTTTCGGGATTCTCAACCTCGAAAGTTATGATACCGGTATCTTCTAACTTTCGTGATCGCCATAACTTTAGGCCGTACTCGAAAGTTCCCATCATCTCGTATTCATAGCAATAAAGGCAATTATCATACGGCAATAGTAATAAAGGCAATTATTATCAGGCAATATGCTCTAACCGCCCCTTCTTATAACTACAAGCTCTAACACAGTAAACATCACTATCACACACAATCTCAAACAATATTGAGTTTAGATAGTTTAGTAGTTGTTGATGGTACAATGGATGGTTTAGCTAACATCATAGACATTCGATAACTTTCGAGATTTTTGACATCTCCAAAGTTAATTTAGCGATCACAATAAGAGGACGCGTGTCATGAGCTAACTTTCGAGGTTGAGAACCCCGAAAGTTTAACTTTCGGGATTTTTTAACTTTCGGTCTAACATATGCAGTTTTCAATTCATGAACACTGCATACGGTGGTTGAAATCCATTAGGGCGGATGTAGTTGTGCTTCGGGAGGATAAGTTGTGGTCGTATGAAACATTACAAGTCAGAATCGACGATAAATTTGATGAAGAGGCACAACATAAAGCTAAGCATGAAAGAGTAGTGGCCTATGCAATTTTAGTTGATGAGAATTGATGCTTTACGATTACGATAGATAGCAGTTTAATACTGATGATGGACTCATCAACAAACAAAGAAATGGGGCAAAGTATACTGCCAAATATAATTAAGAAGAAGAACCGAACTAAATTAAAGTTAGCTGATAGTATGATTCGATCACGGGTAGAACCATTATGTCAACAACAAGAACGCCCACTACCGTCGACGTCGAAGAAGACCCTCACCCGACTCATTGCGAGAAGGAATTGGTGGGAGATTGAATCTCTCCTCTCGAAAGAAGAGTCAGTTGAATCGATGGAGATTGACGAAAAGGATATAATAACAGAGGAGTCAGTAGTACATTTCAGTCTGCGGTATAGAGCTCCCCTTCATATTGTCAAACTCCTAGCACTTAGATATCCTAAATGTTTGACTAGACCAGATTGTACGGGAAAGTTTGCAATACATGTGGCCTGTAAATACGGATCACTACCGACTGTTGTTGAGTATTTAGTGTCAGAGAATAAGCACGCTGCCGGTTGTCAAGACCCGACGGGTAAAACACCAATTCATTATCTAGCTGAGTATTATGCTTCAAACTATGAATCTCCTTCCCATCTTGTGAATGAGAATATGTGTCAGATTATCCGAATATTAAGAGAGGTGGCTCCGGAAAGTTTTAATATCGAAGATAATGAAGAGATGAATGCCATCGAGTATGGAATTGAGAATGATTTAGATCTCAGGATTATCAAGATGATGCAACGGGCAGCTCGAGATGATTGGAGACAATTACGAGCTAGCAGTGGTAAGAAGCATGAGGAGCTAGCGAGGGATATCATTCGCTCTACAAGTGAGGCACGCTTGAATATTGACAGCATGAATGACCGGGAAACTGTCCCGTTCAAGAGCTTCGTGGCCAAATCTGCATAATGTTTGCTATGAAACTGTTTTGTTTGGAATTTTGATTGTACATAATTAGGTTCGGCATACTACTAAATTAAGCAGTTAGGTCAATCATATATAATAACCATCTTATATAATTATCATGAGAAGAATCCTCCACTGCCAGCCGGCGACATACTGTCTTCAGAATATTCCTAGTTGTTAGGCTATCAACCGTCAAGATTGATATACATGATGCCCAAACCATTAGTCTCGCTTTCTTTTCTTACTCTGCTTTCTTTTTCTTACTCTACTTGGTCTCCTTCTTCTTCTTCTCCCATCCGTTGATGTTCTTTAGTCTTAATTCTTCATTATGTGCAACAAGATGTCCCTTATTAACTTTAGATCTAGTCACTGGTAGATCACCCCAATGTGTTTGGTGTAAGAAAGCATCTGCACATGGAAGACACGAAGGCTTGATCATACCTGCCTCTTCATTACTAAGTCGTTCACAAACTCGGTAGGTATCATCCTCATGGGAGATATATTTCACAGTCTCGTTAGGGCCTACTGGCATTGTGGTTGTTGCCTTTGTCAAGCCAGTGAATTTTTCTGAACCACACGCTAACACCCACCCAGCTTCCTTGATCTTGGACTCACTTACTAGAACCATTCGCCATTCTTTCTTGCCGCCTTTTGACACTACTTTCTTTCTAATAGTGTACCCGTCAGCGACACAATTTGTGTTCTGATATGGTAGAGTTACACCCCGCTGATCTGTCTCAATAAGTGACCAATCTGGCCAGTATTTGTCTTTTGGTGATATCTGTAGAACAACAAACTTTCCACTGCATAGCTGAGTCAATGATGTATCATTGATGGCGCCGAGAGCACATTTACCTCCTCCTATTTGATATTCAACACTATCCTCGGCTGCATGCTTGATCTTTGGCCTGGTGACGCCGGTGCACTTCACTAATGGTTTAATGTTGGCAAATTGACGTTTAACATCATCATTAATTGTCGCTTGTTTGATGATACTTCTATCACTTGCTTTTGTTTGTTTCCACTCCAGCTGTATATTTGCATCTGTAATCTCCTCCATTCGCCAAACAATGTAGATCTTGGTACCAAAGCACTTAAACCATTCATGATACTTTGGCTCGTCCGTCTGTGCACCGAATTCTAACGAGGGAGCATCATCACTATCAAATTTGTATATCTTGAGATCGAGCCCAGCATGAGTGGTGGCCCTACCTGCAGTCATGTCGCTTTGAATTGTTGCTTGGTTTGGCAAATTTGTGTATGCTGCACCTTCTTTTTTCAATAGCTGTTCAAATGCAGTTTTTGAACGCTCAAATAGAATAGGCTCACCATCACGTTCCCCGACATATACAAACTCATCACTGCCACCAGTACCACAAATATTGTCTCTAATATAAGTTTGAAAGTTGTTTTCCATAAACTCAATGTTGATTGGCTTGCACTCTTCTCCACGTAAATCATATACCATTTCATTCATAGAAGTGAGAGCATCAAACACTTCATGATTTGATGCGCCCATGCTCATCTTTGATGGATGAAGACAATAATAGACTTTGACTTCAGATGAGAATAACTTATCACGATGTTTTTCAACAAACTCCTTTGCATGTCTACCGATAACCATGATGTGTGTAAGATGTAGCTGTGTTGCAGCATCATTGATGTACTTGATAACAGATCCTTCACAATCCTTTTTCAGTTTCTCATAGTTTTCATGATCGACACCTTTCGTGGAAGCTTCCTTATCAAGAGTGAATGGAACGAAATCAAACCAGACAAATGAGTGCATAGCGATAATGTTAGCCAATTCGGAAGAGACGCCATGATGCTGCATCAATAATACTCGTATAGCTCTGAAGAACTCCAAAGGAGTAGGTCCCTGTGGAATAACATTCCTCCCTCGGCTATATAACGGGCCATGTTCCTCGGCATGTTGACCTGTGACAGGGAAAGATCCTACCACCCCGCATCGTGTATAATTGGTACTTGCTGACTTAGTTCTAACTGGAATGAAGCGGTTGCTGTTGCCGAGTTTTGTTGTTGCCGAGTTCTCAAGGTTATCTTGATCTAGAAATCTTCTTGCTTTAAGGATATCATTCTTCCCAAAATTCTTCAAAGACTCTGGAGGAACTGTCGAGTCGCTAATCAGTTCAAAGAGATTGAAATCCTTGAGCTTCTCCAAACATTCACCACCTCTAACATTCAATACTCTCCTAATCTCATCTGTTGGATCAAGAGAGTCAGCTTCCATATAATCGTTAAAAGCATCCTTGAAGTTACCCAGCGCTTGATGAGCCAATCCACGAATATGGTACCACTTGGAAGTAGGAGTTGACGAAATGATATCCGAGGCTAGGCGGATGGCATCGTCATATCTTTCCTCTTTCATGGCCGTCATACACTCAACCATATCGTCTGTTTGAGGTGATGTATTGTCGTCTGAGATGAAAGAAACAATGTCAGAAGAAAGTAGGAGGAGGATTATAAGAGAGACAAGTTACAAACTTACCAGCTGGTGTCTTATTTGCCCGTTTTCGTTTAGATCTACGACGTGTAGATGATTGCTTTTGTTCCGCCTTCTCATACAACTTCAAATCATCTGATATATCTATAGATTCTGCTATATCTATAGAAGTTGTGGTCTCAATAGAAGAAGTATATTCTTGATATTGCAAACCGTATGCATCAACAATATCAGCTGCGGCTAAAAAGTAACAAGAGATGAGATTTGGTACATTACAGCAACAACAAAACACATCTCCTTGCTTACCGTGCCGGACCCTTTGACTGTTTCTTGGCCATACCGAATCATAATGATTACCAAATCGTCGACATATAACTAATGATTGATGATTATCTGGATCAACACCTTCTCCAATGATTACTATTGACTCTCGATCTCCATACTCATGGATAACAATCGCCACGCCAAGAACCTCGGACATGGCTTTGATTTCAGGATGATCAGCATATTCATGTGGTTGACGCATCTTCTCCACGTAGTTTCTAGACTTGCAGCGAACTTCTCGGCTTGAACAGACAAATGGGCATCAAACATCTTACCCTTGTTAGATAAATGATCATTCAGTTTCTCAGCTGAAGTAGACAATTGATTAACAAATTCACTATTATCAAACATCCCAAACTCTCTTTCTTGTGCAGTACTAGACTGTGATTGTGCAGAGGAGGAGTTCAACCGGATAATAGTCTCCTTTTGTTCCTTCATTTTGGCCTGCATAGCTGCCATCTCGGCCTTCATCTCTTCCAATTCGGACAAAGTAGATCGTTCCTGGGTAGAAGTTCTATCTTCAGATGAGACTTTGGAGATGGTAGGAGACAGTACATCCGAGTCAACCGTGGCATCACTACTCTGTCCGACGGAAGAGTGCTTGGTCATATCGTCAGAAGAGACATTGGAGTCATCAGGTGAGGATGCAAGTCCCTCCGAGTCAACCACAGGAGAAGTGACATTTACGACGGAAGAAGGATTAGACATGTCGGCCTGTGTATGAACAGACAATGAATAGAAGGAGATAGGAATATGTGAGATGTATACAGCATAGGAACAGACGTGCTAAATGAACGTATCATACGATCAACTCACTATGTCTGATGACTTGGGTGAAACCTCGGCCGAATCGACATTGGCTGCGGCTTTGACTTCTTCATCGGCTTCCAAATCTTTCCCATTATCATCAAAAGGATTGTCCTCTGTACTCTCCTCAGCAGGACTATCCTCCATCTCCTTTTCCTTACGTGCCTTCTCCTCCGACCTCTTTTGCATCTTCTCCGCATCAATCTTTTGCATCCTCTCCCGTTCCGTGGTAAGTAGTCGACGCTTCCGCTCAAGATTGGATTCCTCTTTCATTGTCTCCTTCATTGTCTCTTGCACAGTAGCCTCAGCAGCAACCGTAGCTTTCGACTTATTCTGTAAAGTGCTAACAGAAGACCTGGCAGGTTGTGCATCCACATTAAGTGCATCAAATGAGTTCGACACTTCCACTGGCGTTGGATCTACTGCTATGGCAGGTGATGCTTTCTTTGATGATCCAACTTTAGTAAACTCTTGCATGAGGATTTCCAAAGAGGCCAAGAAGCTGTTGATTGTGCCATCACTTCTCTTTTCGGCTTCCTCCACTAGATCTTTAGGTATCTGACTCTTGAACAGACTACCCATAAGCCTAAATAGTTCGCCTGACGATGATTGGAATGGCCGACTCTCTATCATGTGCTGCTCGTCGCTGTTGCTACTTGGTTCCATCTGTCTACTCCTTTGCGTAGGATTACTACCATTACCAAATATGAACACATCTCTATCTTCTCCCGACGTAGAGGATGATTTCTTGGTTTTCTTCTTCTCCTTCCCTGATTGTGATGCAGCAGCTCTTTTACCACTCTTCTTTGTATCATGTACATCCTGAAGAGTAGATGATGATTCGAAGGGGGGAAGAGGTGTGGCATCTAAATCCATGAGAGTAGAGGATGGTGCTCCAGTATCGTTCATCGTCTCCTCGACTTCTCCTTCATCTTTGGTGTCGGAAGACACGGCAAGGGAAGCAACATGTGCCTTTGCTTGTTTCAAGGTAGGAAAATCTTCTCCATCAGGCGAGTAGTAATGCTTACGCGAGGGGTATTGCTTAACTGTCCAATCTGGACCGAGCTCGTTAACTAAATCAATATGTTCTTGTGCCAACTTCAAGGTTTTATACTTCTTTCCGCTTGGTGAAATATATACTCTCTGAGATTGCAACTTGTTTCTTGTGTTATTCCAACGCCACTTCTCTCGAACTCTCCATCTTTCACCGAGATCAGGATAAGATGAAACTTTATCTTCTGGTATCTCTACCTTGATGAGTTTCTTTTCTTTCTTACTAGCCATTGTGTAACCTTTCATGAGAGGAGATAGTGAAGTGAAATGAATATGAGATTTGCCATATACAATTTAATAACAACCACCCACACAACCACAACAACAAACTTACCTTACAATGTTATATAATATGAATATTAATGTACCGTTATTATATAATATGAATATTAATGTACCGCGATATCAGCCAATGATATCGTACGTATACATATTGTTGTTGTTGATTGATTGATAATGGTTCATGAAAATAATTAATAATGAATTACAAATCGACGGCCGATGGATAATGTGTGCACCGCATGCCGCCGTATTTGTTTAGTCCGATCGATTCTGCGAAGATGTTCTGAAAGTGGTGGATGGTGGAGTATATTTTAAAGAGGGTTGTTGAGTGTTGACATTGAATAAATAAAAAATGACAAAGCAATTTATTCATTGCAATTTACTGCATTGTAATTTAACCACACAGTCAAACTCACCGATGATTTAACCAAAACAACCAAAGTAATTGTAGAAGATAATAATATGGGTGTTGGTTGTTTTATTTAACAAGCAGGTAGGAGAATAGAGTGTTGATCGACCTGCCGTCAATCGGCAAAATGGCTCATTGGCAAAGTTGATTTTGTACGTACTACCAATAGCTAACGATACGTACTCGACGTACGATACATAAATCACCTCTATAATGATACCCACTATCACATTGTTTACACAGTAGATGGTAATATAAACAAAAACCGAGTAAGAATATAAAGTGATTGTTGTTTTAATAAGTCCGTCGTTGATAGTATGGACTCTCGTCAAACCTGGACAGGGGCCTCTGCAGAGATGTAGACTAATTGAGTAATCGAATCTGTTATTACATGGCATAGTTTGTACAGTTAGTGGTCCACGAACTTAACATTGTTTTCATATTGTTTTGTATAATTACCAAAGAATTACCAATCACTACTACCAACTGAAGGTCACACTTTTATCACCATCTCACTTGAAATTGATAAATAATATGTTATCATGAGAAGAATCCACCTGTACCAGCGGGGGGAATACTATCTTCTTCGTCGTAGCTACTCTTTCTACTATTGCTATCCCCATCATAACCACCACCGCCACCAGGCGAATAACTACCTTTATTACTCTTCCTGAGCTCTGCTTCTGCCCTGCTCTCCAGAATATCTATATGTCGTACAATTATCTTTGGTTTACGTCTTTGTTCGCCTGTTGTTTTGTCTACCCAACCATCTTGAGTTAAACTCCCAGTTATTCCCAGCCTTGATCCCTTCTCAACATAATTAGTGACATATTCAGCATCTCTTCCCCAGAATTCTAAAGGGAACCAATCTGTTTCCTCTTCGCCTGAGCGTATATTGCGTACTTTTCTCTCCAGTGAGTGATACTTTCTTTTTACTGCAAGTGATAGATTAAGAACAACCTTGCCATCATCAAAGTATCGTGGCTCAGGTGCATTCCCTACCCGACCAACAAGTGTTACTGTGTTGATTTTGGGTAAATGTTCATCAAATGGAGTTGCTAACATTTCTAGTTCTTCCAAAGTCATAGGTTCTTCTTCTTCTTCTTTTTGTGCAGATGGTGGTTGTTGTTGTGTTTGTTTTTCTACTTCTTCAAAGAATCCACCACTACTGCTACCACTACCTTTACTTGTGTTATCGTTGTCACTACTACTAAAGAAATCACCACCGTCGTCTTCTTCTTCTGCCATTTGCAAAGTAGTAAATTTCCTTTTATCATATGATGTGTAGTGATTTTGATAACGTGATAATATACGGTTATGTATGGGTTGTGGATGGTACAAGTAGGCAGCAACTCCACTACATAGAACCAGTACTTTTATTATTATCGATAGCATCCTCGCGTCTATAATATGCTAAATATGGTAGTAGTAATAGTTACGATGATACTCTTCTAGAAACAGCGTAACTGTACCTATTGTAGCTGACGTCTCTTTACCAAATATTAGCGAGCAATATAGATTGGTATATTAGAAGAGATGGGATGAGCTCAGTCCTTGTGATTCTTCTATATTGTTTACCTACTAACACCCATTGCTTGTTGCAGTTTTATGAGAGTGTGGCGAAGATACGTGTCTCATCTGCCCCGTAGTCCGATGAGGGCTCTACTTCTCCTTCTACTATGTATGGCTAAATGTATTTCCAAACAACATTACACTATGTTTATATATAACTATTCTCTGCATGAGTCTATTTAAACTCGACCTTTACTAGGCCACTCTCCTCTTCGCCACTTATCTCTGCAAATTGCTTACCACCAGAAGAAGTAAACTCAACAATTGACACAATCAGCTCTTCCGACGCCTCTCCCTCTTCAAATAGCTCATGATACATACCAGGCAACTCTAGGAATCTCTTCTTACCTATAGCCGTACCTACGTGTTCAAAGAAGTCGCGAGATGCATTCTAATGATTACAGTTGATTTGTATGTTTTGTATTCGTTTAGATGCCCATTTTACGATATGAAAGAGTAGAGAGTAATCAGTTATTGGATCATGTATTCAATTGAATGCATATACAATATGTATATGTAACTTACTATTGATGTGCAGCGATCATCAGTTCCGTGCATCAATAAGATGGGACATGTTATCTCTCCTCTACGCTCCTTTGCAATGTCAAATGTTTTGTCTACTTGTATAGCCGTGCGGACTATTAACTTTCCCTTTGTAACATTTTCATCATCAATATAGGCTTGGACTGCTTGTGGGTTTCTTGATAAGTCCTTAGGACGTACTGCATCGACGATCTTAGCTTTCGGAAGGAGCTTATCAAGAGCCGGCGCTATCATTTTCTGAATCTTCAGCTGTAGGTCCATATCAACGCCAAGTGCTGGGCTTGTGAGTATTAATCCATCAATATGATAGCTTCCTAATCTCCAAGCCGCCATGATTGATATCTGGAAGAACGCGTCATACGATTTATGAAGATGAAGAAAGGCAACATAACTTCTGTTAGTACATGTGGTTCAGTGAACACACAAACTCATACAAATGAACAATACTAACACGGACTTTCCAGTGCTCCCATTGACTGGCCCATAAGTATTAAAGGAGGGCATACGCCATCTTTTGGAGGAATAGAGATACGTTATTGTTTTGATGAGAGAACATGACAAGAACAATAAAAATCTATTACAACATAAAGCTCAACTAACCTCTATCAAGATATACTTGTTGGGACTTTTTGATATAAGCCACAAGATCTTCTACGTAGTGATCAAACTTCTCAATATAACCTCTCGGTTCTCCTTCACTCCGACCATGTCCCGAATGATCAAGACTGTATACATCTGTTCGTAGAAAGAATACATTATGCAATTAGTTGAGTATTCATACTGGTACAAGTGAAAGTTATAGATATATTCATATCTTCTTACCTACACCAGCTTCTGACAAAGACTCATACAATCCGATGTACCCTTGTCTCAAACAATGCTCCATAACACCATGTGACAGAAAGAACATTGCCTTGGGTGGATCCAGCTTTCTATCGATTATACGATCATTCTCAGTTCTAAATTTGGTTGTATCGTTTTCGTAATTTTTCTCTTCTGGTATGATATGATGTTTAGGTGGTAGGTTGATAGTAAAGAGTGATTGGGATCTTGAATTCTTTAGGGTGAAAACTTTAAAGTTTGGGTTTGGTAGATCTATACTATCATAACTTATTGTGTTCTCTTCTTTGGGCATTATCTTTGACTTTGTTCTGTGAAGTGAATATGCAAGTGCCACAGATGTTAAAGTGAGTAGAGAGACTGCCTGAATGATGTTTGAATTGGTACTATTATTTCCCATGTATTGATTATTAGTACGTGTTGTAGGTTAAGTACAATATATGGTGTGTTCTATTATTAATCAATCAAGTTGTAGCAACTGCACTGAGCTGAATTGAAGACGATGGCTTATCAACTCCGACACGTCTGATGCTGATAATTTGTGCTACTATTCTAACGTCTAAGTCTACTACTGTTTGCAACCCTATAATATGGATCTATAAATGCACTGAGTGTTTGGATTCGGATGATAGGCACGTGTAAAATATTACATAACCCAAAATAGTGCGACAATCTAGTGGATTTTAGTAGCAAAAATGCACGGTATCCTCAAAAAGTAGGACAAATTGTCGCACAATCATAAGATTATGTAATGTAGGTATCCTTTTTTCATAG
>Ga0214477_100590_pt1 | contig 24652 bp, 18 predicted proteins | sample M1_20Mar14CPVII9_FD_165058 | JGI IMG/M metagenome (GOLD analysis project Ga0214477, IMG submission 165058) | Marine eukaryotic communities from Monterey Bay, California, United States - M1_20Mar14CPVII9sort6BwellC16 | ecosystem: Environmental > Aquatic > Marine > Unclassified | place: USA...
GGCAACATGTAGGTGCTGCAATAGTGGTTGTTTGGCATTGTATGGGTGTATAACAAGTTGATGGACACTCCCAGCATGATTGTAAGTCCATCCATCATACTTTTACAGCCACATGTAGGCAGGTTTCTTGCCTCAGATCTCGATTTTCTGCCAACTGTCAGGCAATGTTTGGCCATCAAGTGGGGGTATGGCATCATGTAGGTGCTGCAATAGTGGTTGTTTGGCATTATATGGGTGTATAACAAGTTCATGAACACTCCCAGCATGATTGTAAGTCCATCCATCATACTTTTACAGCCACATGTAGGCAGGTTTCTTGCCTCAGATCAGGAAAAAATCTTGGTTTTCTGCCAACTGTCAGGCAATGTTTGGCAATCAAGTGGGGGTATGGCATCATGTAGGTGCTGCAATAGTGGTTGTTTAGCATTGTATGGGTGTATAACAAGTTGATGAACACTCCCAGCATGATTGTAAGTCCATCCATCATACTTTTACAGCCACATGTAGGCAGTTTTCTTGCCTCAGATCAGGAAAAAATCTTGGTTTTCTGCCAACTGTCAAGCAATGTTTGGCCAATAAGTGGGGGTATGGCAACATGTAGGTGCTGCAATAGTGGTTGTTTGGCATTGTATGGGTGTATAACAAGTTGATGGACACTCCCAGCATGATTGTAAGTCCATCCATCATACTTTTACAGCCACATGTAGGCAGGTTTCATGCCTCGGATCTCGATTTTTCTGCCAACTGTCAGGCAATGTTTGGCCGACAAGTGGGGGTATAACAGCATGCAGGTGCTACAATAGTAGATGTTTGGCATTGTATGGGTGTATTACAAGGTGATGAACACTCTACACATGATTGTAAGTCCCTCTGCCATACTTTTACAGCCACATGTAGGCAGGTTTCATGCCTCAGATCAGGATTTTCTACCGACTGTCAGGTGATGTTTGGCCATCAAGTGGGGTATGTTATTAATTAGGTGTTAGAGTGCTCTCCATCTCACTTCTACCACCACTTGTTGACAGAAACATCATTCTTTTACTTTTCTATCTTGATAGGTTTCTTGCCTTAGATTGCTCTTAAGTCTTGTCTGCTGAGAGGGATTATGAACTGTATTGAATGGATATGCAGATCTAAAGTTGAAACAATACTGGATTACTGAGCTTGTTTAGGTTTTATAGTCATACCATCAGTGATACTAATAAGATTGAACCCATCCTTTGCCATTTGTTGAATAACTAAGCTTTCAACATTTCGTGCAGTTGACTTCCCTTCTTTAACCTTTACTGCAATTGCACTCAATGATGACCAGTCTTTACCCTTTGAACGATGCTGAGAAAGGCGTTGTGAAAGAGAGTCAGTCTCACCCACATAAAACCTTTTCTCATCATCTCCAACTTGCAAAACATATACACAACTGATACCTTCATAAGACGGTGGTGTAATGTAAGATGGAGGTATCCGGGTGCTATTTTCTCCGACTATCTCTTCAAGAATTGTGGCTGCATGATTTATACTGTTACTTGTGGTATTACCAGAAGCAGCAGGATAATCAGTTACACTTGATCCTGTATGGTCGTCTTTATCTGCATCCCAATGGTGAGACAGTTCTTTAGCTCTCTTTATAATGCTTTCGGGAAGGCCAAATTTTGATGCCGTGTGTAGTGCCAAAGAGTTGGTACATATACCATCCTCTAACTTGTATGTCCAATTCAGTTGACCGCTACTATCTTCTGTGATAGCCATCCTCTTTTTGATCATCCTTGCCTCAGCTTTAGATGAATAGGGTAACTTGAGAATACCGTGTAGATGGGTGGCGAACATGCCATTCATATTTGCTTCGGCCATCTTCTCTAATATAGCGCCAGCTAGACTTGTTCCATCTTTAGGACTCGTGCCTCTTCCTATTTCATCAACAAAGACCAGTGAGTGTTCACCACAGGAGCGGAGAAGTGCAGACACATCGCCCATCTCGGCCCCAAATGCTGACTTGTCTTCAGTTGGAACGTCTGATGATGCACCTCTGACGAATAACGAGTCGAAACGCTTTATTGACGACCCTACACCAACCGGAGCACACAATCCAGCATTTGCAACTAGAGCAGCTGCTGCAGTAGATCTCATTAATGTACTCTTACCAGACATGTTCGGAGCTGTGAGGAGAAAGAGTCCATTAAGGTCGAATGAGTTGGAAACAGACTCTGACTTGTCCATCCAATATGGCCACAGACCAGTAAAATTTCCAGCAGAATCTCCATCACAATCATCATCATAGATCGTTGCAACATTCCAGCCTTTGACATTTGAATTAGCAGCATGATGTGCAGCTGTTGACAAGATTAGATTGAGATGTGATGCCCGCAAGATTGCAGAGAGATGATCATTATCAACAATATCCCAGCTAAGCTGAGTCAATACTCTTTCTACTTCCTCACGTGCGCTAGAACAAGCCTCGACATACTCTGACATTGCATCTTGAACTCGTTCTGTAGTGTATCGAGTTGTAAGAACTTTTCCATTGCGATCACGAGGATGAAAGTACTGCGACTTGGCGTTGGTTTTATCAGACACACTGTCATCACCACCATTTTCTTTCACCCACTCTGGAATTGCCTTAATTGTCAATATATTGTTGAAGATATCCTGAGTCACTACAATATTCTTGGTTTCTTTTGCATCGTATAGTTCAATAAGTCCTTCATCATCGTTTTCTATCACATCACATCCCCAGAAGTCTATGGCAATTGCTTCCGAAAGACGTTTGGCTGCCATATCAACCTTATGTGCATCTTCTAATGTGTTGGGTTTAACCCTACCTCTCCATATAGCTTCATTCCTTTCGAAGAAGGCTTTTGGTACAACATCGCCATAATATGATATGTAGTCAAGAGATTGTGGATCATCAACACCATTGTAGTTGCTATTCTGCAGTTGTTCCATGTTTTGTGTACTAACAACTCTTTCTATAATCTTCATTGCATCAAAAAACCGTGTTCTCAACGAATCAGCATCTGATACTTCAGTACCTGTATCATGATGTAATATCTCCAGTAATGGTTTGACAATGTTGTCATCTAACTTCAACACCTCACTTGCAGCATCCAGAGCACATAAGATTTCACGATAGATAGCTGCACTCGATTGACCAGCTCGTATCAAGCTAATGACTTTACCAGTCAATGGTGGAGCATTCAGTGATGGGAGTGCCTCATCATTCTCTTCCTTTAAGGTATGGGTGAGTAGTGACATGCCATCTGCTATGTGAGGTGGCGGTGGGATGAGTAACCATCGTCTTAGAAATCGTCGAGATGAGGGTGGTGCTGAATCTGGTAGTAATGACGATATGAGTGGTGGTATTGCGGGGTCGGACATCAAACCAAGCTGTGTTGCTGTTTCTAAATGAAGTGGATGGGTTTCAGTAACTCTGTTATTTGAATCCGATTCATCGACAGATGTTGAGGACGTGGTTGATGCAACTACCAAAAAGTCATCATGTGTCACCACTCTTCGTGTTCCTGTTGTTGGTGATGTAGAGGAATCATTCTCTCCTTCTGCACTAGCAGCAACAAGCGAGCTACTATCATCCTCAAGCCTCAAAAAGGCTGAAACAATTGTCTGTTTCGACCGCTCTACATCTGTGATCCCCGGTTTAGGACTAACAACCAAGGATGGTGGTAATGTCTTCACTCGTACCTTTCCCATCATCATACCATTTCCACTACTGTAACGTTGAGATGCCAATGGAGAAGAAGATTGTTGTTGCTGCCTCCATGGTAAAAATGGTAAACGATCCAATTTCTTATTCCTTCCACTACCACTTACTACATCTTCTGTATACGGTGGGACATAAAACAATGGATCAGCGGGTGGATACGCGACTAATCTACAACTCACTGCCTCGGCAGTTAATCGTTCAGAGACTACTACAGTCCGTTCTTCTGCTGATACTTCTACTAATGTATACCCTGCATTTGTTTCAATAACACCAACATAATACCGACCCGGAGATGATGATGATAAATCATTTGAATAGATAGAGGATGGTGTATTATCATCATCAGCTGCACTACTATCATCATTTAATACCAAATTATGCATATATGTTGGATTGGCAGATGATACTACTTGTGATAAATATCGTGGTTTCAATCCTGACTTCTTCTGTTCCACATTAATACCTCCAGGCATATTACCACTACTTCCATTCCATTCTTCGTATACAGCAACTCGATATCCAACACTTGTTAATCCATCTAATGTACTCTGTATATTCCTCCATGGACATCCAGCCCGTGCTTTGCCCGCCATTGGATTTAATCCACAATATTCAACTAACAGTATGGCATCTATTCCATATGTTTCATAAAAGTCACCAACCCGGACTAGTATTATTGAATCTTTGTAATGATTATACTTTTGTGTACGTATGTATGATAATAAGGATGTTGTTCGTTTTACTGGTGTGGAAGTGGTTGAATTGGCAAGTGTTATTGATGATAGTGGATTGGCAGCTTGATTATATCCCATTGGACATGATGTTGCTTGTAATTGTTGTACTAATGATCTTGAATTTGATTTAGTTAATTGTAATAATGGTTCTAACCAATATTGATCAATTGTCATGATATCTTCATCTGTTGATGTATTGTTATCTATGTTGGGGAATAAGTTCAGTACCATTTGTTCATATGGAGATAATTGTGTAGATTGATGATAGGAAGATGGAGCCTTGGGTAGAGGAGTAGCTGCTTTGTTAGTGTTGTCATCACCAACTGGTATAGCTTTCTGTCCCCGTGTAGCTTTTGACATGAATGATTCTGACTGCTGTTGTACATTTCCACTATTTCTGTTACTATTATTTGATGCTAACAATTCACGACATTGTAATACCAACTTGGCAATCTCCTTCTGTCTTTTTCCGTCTACTTCATGTTGTGATGCACCATTCATGTCATTATCTTGCAATATTATATCCTGTAACGTGGCCTTATCGGTCTTTCCATTATATGTACTACTACTTGAATCTATAACATCATATCCATTGTATAATAGATTTGATACCTGACGAGGACTACGTGGATTAACTGATATACCATTGTTAAGTTTAGCAAGTTGTCGTAGCTTTGTTTCTAGAAGTTCATAATTATCATTCTGTTGCTCAGCATTAGAAGAAGATGATGATAATGGTGATATAACTGTAAAGTATCGAGTATTGTACAATGCTCGTCTTCTTCTCGTAATGGTACCAAGATGATGATGAGCAGGTGATGTATTAATAATTCGCCATGCCATTGTCATTGCAATAAGTTGAGAAAGAAAAAGATATAGTAAACAGTATGTCTCTGGCCGATAATGAGAGATATTACTACTGTTACTAACGCCCATTGCAGAAGAAGTAGTTCATTCTACATATAGATTCCCCGCTTGCTTTGTCCTCTCTTAAAGATAGGTACCTATTGTAGGAAGGTGCACCTCCCTCTCTATCTGATTTAGGCAATTGAATGGGTTATGAGTTATGAGAGCGGTCGGTATCCTACTGGATTTGGCTCTATTTTGCCCCTCGCCATTCACTGCCTCCGTGCCGCCGCGAATTTATCTAGAACAATACTACAAACTGATAGATTAGCAGCTAACAATCTGTTTGGTATATCTCAATAGATGCTGATATTTATCTTTTTCTATTGGTGTGCATATGACACGGTATCCTTTCTGATTTTGTTTCCGAGCAGTTTTTGTGAGTTGTGATGTGAATTGTGCTTTGCAGTTTGCAATACCTATTATTGGTTGAGAGATCCTATTGGTACTATGGAATAGACGGCTGCTAGAGTGAAAATAATACATCGCTCATGATAGTGATTTACGGCGGGTACTGGTGGGTGTGGTGGGGTTTAGAGTTACTATATATCCTCACACCCAGGCAGCAAAGTTGTGAATTGTCCTCTCACTATTGGGCAGATGGTGCGTGGTTCTCTCTCTTCAACTCAAGTGATATGCTTCAAATGAAGACAATTAATAATGACTGAATGATGACCCGAATTTGTCTCAAGATCCTCTTGATAAGATTATCTATGAGATGATAGATGTGGTGCTGCAAATAAATGCCTACTTGAACTTTGCAAACCTTGACACACTTATTATTATCATAAATCAAAAACAGAACAACTAAAACATTACCATATATCCGCCCCTGATTCATATGAATTACGACGACGACACCATGATGAATACAGTGGCTAGTACCCCACCAACAAAAGCAAGAATGGAAATCGATGAATTACTCGATCGAATGCTAATTGATACCATACCATCTCCTCCTGATCTACCTCTTGGTGAAGAGACACAACAACCAAAACCAACATCAACAACACCTAACAAAGATCCATCACACATCATGAGTATGTTTGCAAATCAAATGAATGATATCCTATCCGAAGGTGGTACCAAGATTAAACCAGCCTCTTCTTCTACCAAGTCTGATAAAACTGATTATTATAGAGAAATGAAGGGAGCATTTGAACAGTATGAAATGCAAGCTAAACGAACTGATCAACAAAAAGAGTATGATAGTATTGAAGCGTTTATATTCGAAGAACAACGTAGGACATTATTACAACGTAAGGCGGAACGGAAGTTACAGGCGAGTGAGGAGATTAAAATGGCAGCGGTAAGTTTTGTTTTAAAGTAAAGGGAGGGATAGATTTGTGTTGTGGTGTGCACATCTTATGTTATGTTATTTATGTTATGTGCTTTGGATTAAGATGCGGTGTGCAGATATGGTGCACAAGACGTTACATATTGGAGGTGAACGGGTAATTGGGTAATAGATATTGTTGCATTATATTGGCTAGGCTAAGGGGAGATATTGTTACAAGTTTGGCTAAGGTTGTTTATTTGGGGGATTAATTTGTGCAGTATTCTGTGGGATGTGGGGAGGGGGTTTAGACCATTTTCTTGGCCATATACTCATGAATATTAACCTTCTCCTTCTCTGCTGTATATACAATATTATAGGATATTGCTCATCTTAAGGGATTCCGATTCAAGTCTAATAATAAGGACGAAGATAAGGAACTACAAGATAAGATCTCTGACACCGAGCGTTCCTACTTCCAACGCAAAATGATTGTAGCCAAAGCAGGCCAGTTAGCCTACTCTGATGCACGTGAACAGTTCCAACGTGCCAAGGCCTTCTTTGAATCGCTACATAAATCTCGTCAATCGTCGTTACGCCAATCATACGAAAGGTCTGTCAAGATTATGGCAATTACACACAAGATGCAGGGAACCGACTCACGTGTTGTAGAGCTAGAGAAACAGTCCGCAGAGCGCATGTTCAGGAAGAAGGAGGCCAACCAGAATGAATTGCACATGGCACAGGAAAGTCCGCGTTAGATTCTTTTATCATGCGAAGTCAAGTGTTCAATATGAAGTCTCGGTGATTTGACTACTTCGTTTGATCTTAGTCTGCCTTTGTTTGATTCCTTTGTAACCCACATATACACTAACTTGAATTCTATCGTCTCTCCTTTATTTCCATAAACCGCTAAACGCGCATCTTCCAGAACATTGAAGAAGCTTCCTACCTTGAAACGATGTTTGGGTTGCTCAATAAAGTCCAGACTGCAAAAGAAGATGCAGCCCAAGAGATCTTTCAATTGGAGATTGATGATCTCAAGGCAGCGCAGAAGGCCAGTCTTGAGAAGGCAGAACAGTTACATGATCTACAGGCAGAGGGATTATTGAAAATGGCCGAGTTGGTTGCACATTTTGCAGCTGAGCAGAATGAAAACGATGAAGAGGATTTGCTCAAGGCCGATCATATCGGTAGGGCTGAGCGAAAGAAGGATTTTGGTTCTAGAAGCGGTATGTTGTCTGGAATACATTCTGTTAGTGAGTTGTATGACAACATCATCTGGAGTACTGCCACAAGTCGTCTCGGCTTATCAACTACAGGATCTAGTATATACACTGACAGTATATATGAAGTTGAAGACGAGGATGGGGAAGACGAGAAGAATCCTGCAGAGGATTATAGGAACAAAGGTGAAGCGTCGCCGCCAGACTTGGATGAGGATCACCCCATGTATTTAATGGGCACAGACGATTCGTGGGCTGCCAATGAGAGTAATGATGCCATGCATGGAGGATTGGGCAAGAAGATACTAAATGACGACGGCTCCGCCGGTACAGGAAACACAGCCAGTACTGAGGAACAAGATCTTTCTGTTCTCGGAAAGATTCACGTGAGACGTCTAAAGAACGAGCTCCAATTGAAAGAGAAAGCACTTGTGAACAAGCACAAGGCGTCACTAAAACTTGAACGACGAAAGTATAGGAAGTCGAAAAGGGAACTAAAGCTCTATCATCAGAATAACATTGAAATGTTATTGAGACAATGTGTTGATGAACGTTATCGATTGCGTGATGAAATCACAGCCCGTATCTCAAGCCTCGCGAAGAGTCAAGACCTAACAACCAAGACACTACAAGAAAGTATCGAAGCTGATGTGTCTATTATGCAAGATGCATGGGCTGAACACAAGCGTTTGGAAGATGCCGAGAAGTCAAGCTTTGAGAAGGCACAAGCTCTTGTTTCTGCACAAGTCTTTCACGAGGTTCGCAATGCATTATCATCTGTAATTGCCATGTCAGAACTGACATCTCAACTCCGTGATGACCCGACAGTGACGCCATCTGATCTGGTTTCCTCTGTTAATAAGATGCTGGACCAGAACGAGGAAGTTGTTGACTACTCTCTCACCATGCTCAACAACATACTCGACATTAACAAGATTCGTACGGGAGAGTTTCAGATCTCAAAGGATGTCTTTGATTTGACTGATTTGATGCAAAGGGCAACCAAGATGCAGATGGCAAAATCTGAGTCCAAGGGAGTTCCTATGAGTTTCGAAGAGCCAAAGATGGGAAAGGTTTTGGTTAGTAGTGATAGAGATATCATCATGAGGATTATCACCAACTTCATCAGCAACGCAGTAAAGTTCACATCATGCGGCGCCATTCAACCGTTCATTCTTCCACTTGAGGATATCTTGCCAAATGCCAATAACACCGAACGGAGGGTTGCAGTGGGTGTTGCTGATAGTAAGTGGGAGTTTTGTTCGTCCCTTTGTTCATATATGACAAACATGATCTTACACGCTTCTTCTTTTACGTTTATTAGGTGGTATTGGACTGACCTGGGTTACATTGAACAAGGCCAAGGCAGGGTTGTATAACTCAGACACAAAAGGTACTTCGAGTGGTGCCAAGAACTCTGGATTCGGGTTGCATCTCGCCCATCAATTGGCAGCCACTCTTGATACCAACATCCAATTAGCTGATCTGACACACTCTCAAGGTGTGTTGAATAGTGACATCTCAGAGGCTTATCGTAGTCGTCAATGTGGCACAGTTCTCTTCATCACCATTCCAGTACTTGAAGAGGGGCCTGAGTCTGACGATGGTCATGTCGTGAAAAGGAAAAGTGTAGAAGGCGAGACGTTGCCTTACCAATTCAATCCTAAAGTTGGGACGTCACAGCAATTCCGTGTATTGATTGCAGATGATGTGCTTATGCTTAGGAAAGGCTTAGTACGATCAGTACTTGGATTATTCCAAAAGAAGAATGTTCCTGTATTTGTTCAAACGGCGTGTACGGCCGAGGATGTTCTGCGAGTTGTCAATTCTCAGCCATATGATATCATCATTGCAGATAATCAATACGCACCACCTGACAATGCAAAGCAGCTGAAAGATGACAATGAGCGGCCACATCTTCTTTGTGAAGACGAGACAACTAAGATCAGCGAAAGTGTAGCAAACTTCATTCGCTCAGAGTCATTCTCAATTGAGGATGGAGATGGAGAACTATCCGGCCTGCAGGCTCTGAAGCAGCTGCTAGCATCAAGCAACAACACGCACCCAACTCCAATCTTAATACTTCTTTCAGGCCACAAGTTTGACAAAGTTGATAGCAGTGGTTTGATCGTTGTTCAAAAGCCATTGCGTGCGTCCAATATTATTCCACTACTCGAAGCTAATGCACAGCAGCTTATTGATTCTGGATTGTGTGTCAAGGTTGTGAATGAAGGGGGCAGGGGTTATCGTGTACTTAACCAACGTGGTACACAAATCTTTTCTGAAGATACGTAAAAAGTGAATAGAAGCACACGAGAAGAGTATATATGCAGGTGATTCGATATTCACTTAAATGGGGTTTGTTCAGATAATAATATGTAAAAAGTGTGAATAGCAGGTAAAGCAACATGAGAAGAATATACATGCAGTTGATTCGATATTCACTTGAATGATGAGGGGTACAAATCTATGTTATTGTTTAGCACGTTAATATTTGTTTTAAACATTATTATTATACATTATCATATCCTAGTATACATCTGGCTGTATAGGTACACGATGCAATCATCCGAATCAATCTTAGTGGGTTTATTTAGCCAAACAAGTAATCCAAATGTCCATAATAGACATGTTTCACCGCATCAATGAACAATACGTCACCATTATCTTCAGTCAGTTTCTTAATCTTATTCAACTCTCTTTCAGTGTAATTCAATTCACCATTGAAGGCATTCGCATGTCTCATTAACGTTCTCTTCCATCCCGTCACCTTTAAGATGATATCTGTAAATCGATCATAATCACTTAGTAATACAATATCAAAATGTCGTTGTAGTAACTCCATCCCTCTCCTGACCTTTTCTTCCTTGGTAACATTCCACTCATTCCTTGGTCCTCTATTATAAACAAGATAATCCAATTGTGTATTAAAATGACCACGTTGGTTATAATTCTGAGGCTCTAAATGTTCAACGAATTCATCCACTGTTAAGTTTGGATTTATCATCCCCTTCGTTTGTGAAATTGTATGACCAATAGCATCTCGTAACATTGTTGTTACTATAAAGCCACACCCTTGTTTCTCAACAATCTCTCTCCATTGATATAAGTATGGTTCACTTGTATTAGTAAAGAAACTATGTCCATGTGCATGTACTATACGCCACTTATATGGTGCAAGATTAGCAACTTGTGTTTCCATACCCTCTTTAAACTTTGGTTCAATACCATCTTGTCTACCCCAGTGAGTCCAATATGTAACATTTTCATTATTATCCTTCTCTTTCCCTAACCATCTATTCATTGATGATCCACCAGTACATGCAATGTGATAGAAGAAGATTATACCACATTGATATGGTAGCTTGCTTTCATCAAATGTTCTTAAATTAGATAGTAATGGTGCTTTCCTTGGATAGGATGCAATTTTATCATCTAGTATTTGCTATGAAAAAAGCGGTAGGTATATGAGATTGAATATTAGAAGATGCGAGCATGTTTATGTATGTTAGCGTGCGATATAAACATGAAACTGGTATCATTCGGAAGTAACATGGTGCATATAGTCTGATATAAACATACGAAACTGATATGTTTATAAAGACAGTTTCATAAATGGTGCACATCAATGCACACTTTTTTGGACAAAACTTACTCGATCAGACTTTGGTGGGAAGAATTCAGCTTGATACATATCCAACGAACCATTATTATTAGTCGATGAATGTAATAATCCAATTGTACCAATATATATCCTATATGATGATAATGTTAGTAATACCCAGGCAAATAGTGGGTAGTAAACTGATACTTTCATATTATTATTATTGTTTGCTTTATTTGACATTGGTATCTTTTGCAATAACTATATTATCTACTGCAATGAAACGACTGCTCAATATTCGACTGGATTGGTTTGCTTTTATATGTATGAGTAGTTGTGTCCTCTTGAACTTATTATGAGGTATAAATATCAAACAACATACAGCTATGATACAACTGAATACAACAACTAGAAACGGTATCCTTTCTGTTTTGTGTTGGCAGTGGCAGTGAGTGCAATTTGCAGATTGCAGATGCACCACTTTCGTTGCCGACTTTAGGATGAAGATTGAAGGTATAATAACGGTGACCACCGTGACTGCTACCAGTGTTATTCAGCATAAGGTTGTTTAGAGCTGCTTTTGTACCCTTTACCCTACTTAGTTCACACTTTGGTGGTATTGCAGTACGAGTAGTAAGTAGTAATTTGTATGTTCAATTAGATAGCTCAAGTTAATGGCAATACAAAACAACAACATACACCCACATATCCACACAACAAGCGACACTCTTTATTTGAACAGTTGATAGAGGAAAGGTAGAAAGAGATATACAAATGGATCGTCTTCAAGGCCAAGGCAGTCCTATACTTCGTCGAAACCAATCTTATAATAATAATAATACCCAACAAATATATCATAATATTATTGGTCAACGGCATGCTATCATTACTATTACGACCATCTTTCTTGCTATAGTGCTCATTGCAAATAATAATGCTAGTAACTTACAAAATAACAATAGAAGCGAGACAACGAACTCAATATTGTTTGACAATAGTATTGATAACAAACAGTTGTTACCACTGCCACCGCCATCCTATTCAATACTGCCAAAGAAGATATACTCAGTAATTGGGTTAGAATCTAGCGGGACACAATTTGTTAGCAAGTTAATCGAAGATGCATTACATACCGGACCATATAGAGAAGGATCAAGGCCATGCACTGAAACTTGTAATGATGGAACGCCTAAATGTGAAAATATGAAACAAATATCAGAACAGCATTCATGTAATGAGTCTAGTGATATACTTGTACAACATTTCTCACTTCCTTGGGGCGGGTCATGTCATCTTCATCCTAACCCGCCAATCGTAGATGTGGTCCTTCCATCACAATGTACTAGAGATCAAGTGAATCAATCAGAAATAGAAGAGTGTAACGCCATGACAAGAGATATATGGGGCTTGGAACTTAATGGTAAACCATTCCAATATCCTACAAGATATCAACTTGATATAACAGCAAATAAGAAATGGTATGATTCTCAAGGTGTGGAACAATACTTCATTATTGTTATTAGGGATGCTAAGATCTCATATCTCGCACGACATTCACACTGTAATAGTACTCATCTTCGTAAGCAAGAGGAAGAAGTTGGCACTCAGCTAATTGTCGAGGCAATAAACACTTTTATACTCCAAGATGATCATGAAGAGGTGACTAATAAGACACTTTATCAATGGGTGGCTAGTCAGTATCAAGAACACAGAAATGGACGTATGCTAAGTGCCTTACCATCACGAGATAATGTAGTGGTAGTTTCATATGAGTCGCTTGTTAAGCTTGGGGGTACATATGTCAAGATGCTTTACGATACGTTGGTTATTGGCTCAGATATTATCCCAGATATACGAGATTCTAATGAGAAGTATTTGAACAAAACTTTACAACGAGATCAACCCAAACTGCCTACTAATAAGGAAGATGACAGTGCACCAAGAATAGCCTGGTTAATGTCTTTTCCGAATAGCGGCACGACATATACTAAACATCTCGTCGATATGGTATCAGGATACAATACAGCGTCAAACTATGATGATGGGTTAAGTCATGGTGGAACCAAAACACCCATATGGGATAAGCTCTCAAATGGACCATTCTACTCCGTTTCTTCCAATCAGAATTGGACTACTCCTACTGGGTTTGTTCTAACAAAGACACATTGTGGCTCTTATTGTTTATGGTGTAGATCAACTGAATACATATCAACAGCTGCTCAATTTAGCAGGAGCTGTGGCCGTACTAGTCATGTCCCTCAAGGTGACAATAAACCAAAGATTGGCCATTACAACATAACTCTAGCCAAACGAGCAGTCCATATAATACGTGATCCATTTTCAAACATTGTGGCTAGATTTCATCATCATATTAAGTCACTTGCACACCAAAATGAAACAAACAGTTATACTCTTGATGAAAAAGGATTCCGTACAATGTGTTCAGAGTTAGATGCCAAACTGAAGGAGGATACTGCATCTTCGCCATTCTACCGTGATGTTAAGGATCTTGTCAAGGTAATCCCTTGTAGTTCGGACTTCTTCAGATGGACACAGTGGCATAACCTTGCTCACATCACTACATACGATCTTGGCATACCAACATTGATCATACATTACGAGAATTATACTCACAACTTCAATCAAACGGTAGATATATTACACAACTTCTTGCGGTTAGATATGAAGAATGAGCCTCCTTTATTTATAACTGGTAAGGCATATAGAGATTATTATACAAAGGAGGAGAGGACAGGAGTGAAAGAAATGGTTGAGAAACTTGCAACCAAGAAGATTTGGGAGAATGTTCATCATTACTTCGAATAAGAAGATAAGCTAGAATGAATAGCTATAAGAATGGCTACTAAATAATATAGCATTGCATATATGTAATAATAATATAACGTACTGAAACTCCTCTGCCTGAGAGGAGAGTGGGTATGTCTCTTCTACAGACACACATCCGGTATCCATCACACCCAAAAAAAGAGCACTCCCCAAACTTCGATCCAACAAAAAATCAATGAAGAGGCGGCCGGCAGGAGGCATCTAGACAGAGTGAGACTAATAAGTAATAAGAGCATTAGAAACAATTGCAGAGGTAGAAGGAAGACGACCCCCTATTGATTTCAGCAAGCAGCGCCGCCGGGCAGTATAAAGTATAAAAAATAAAAGAATAACAATTTTCTCGAAAAACCAACATTATCATGACAGAAGCAAAGGACACCGTAATCACATTGTCTGGTTCAGTTCAAACCGTCTCTGAATTCTTCTTTACTGCTATTAATTCCATTCTATACCAACGAGGTAAATTATATTGATTAGGTAGTGGTTATGATTTGCCAATGCATCGCCTACGCCCTAACCCAATTATCTCTCTAACAACTAACATCTCTCTTTCTTTCCACACACATAATACACAGGAATATATCAACCAGAAACATTCAAACGTGAATCTAAGTATGGGTTAACAGTATTAACAACGACTGATCAAGGATTGTTATCCTACCTCGATACAGTAATGTCACAGATGGAAAATTGGTTAACAAATGATGATGTACAACGTCTTGTGGTGGTAGTTACCGGGATTGATTCAGGTGAAACATTAGAGCGATGGCAATTTAATGTTTGTATTGAAGATGGTAGTGGCGGTGTTGAGGTGTCTGTTGCTGCCGGTGGCGGTGGTGGAAAGAATAATGAAAATGTAGCACACAATATAATTGAGCGTGAAGGAGATGATAAGAAGAAGAGTATCAAAAACGATGGTAGTAGCAAAGGAACAAAGACTGTGAAGGAGGTTCATGATGAGATTCAAGCAATTATTCGTCAAATTACTGCAAGTGTTACTTTCCTACCATTGTTGAATGAACCATGCTCATTTGATTTGTTGATTTATACAAACAAAACTGCAACGGTGCCAAAGAAGTGGGAAGATTCAGATCCAAGTTACATTATGAACAGTCAGGAGGTGAAGCTACGTAGTTTTACCACATCATTTCACAAAGTTGACTCGATGGTGACTTACAAGGAAAAGGATGAGTGGGAGTTGTAGATTTGTAAATATCTGGTGGGGCGAGAAAAGTATAGTATGTTTTGGCGGAGTGACGAGAGCAGCATCTCAGAATAGCTGTTTATAGAGAATGTGTATTGTAATTGTGAGGGAATGTGCCAATTAGCAATGAGAGGAGTGTTCAAGTAGTGTACCTGCTGTTTTATATGAAAATAAAAGAATGATGGGTGGTAGATAAAACTAAATAGAACAACTAAGCAGTACTCTGTGACTATTTCCCTGTTCTTTAGTACCTTGAATCTTGAAGAGTAGCTGTCAGTCTGGACCCTGAATGGTCATTGGCCGCACAAGTGGGTATTTGTGATACTATATACATAATTTACTCATATTATCTTGGAGGCACTATCTAATAAATGCTCATTCTCATCACGGGTCCAGCTTTTGATCGGCTTGAGATCTAAGAACAGCATCCGCACCCTTGAGAAACTGCAAAACAGTGAACTTCTAACCTAATCAAAACAAAACAATAATGAATCTCTTTTCATATCTATTATCTTCAATCTTCGCGTGCCACCCTCCATTCCCTAAATTCCAGCGCATTGACTCCTTTATAATACTTAGGCAGCCTCCTTAACCTCCTTCTTAGCCTTCCAATCATTCACGGCCGCTCTAATAGCATCTTCCGCCAACATGGAACAATGTAACTTAACGGGTGGTAATTTTAAATGCGCGGCAATATCAGTATTCTTAATTGCTAATACCTCATCAACATGCTTCCCTTGAAGATGCGCGTTTCATAGTTTATGACGATGAAAGAGAAGAGATTATAACATATGTTAGTACAAATGATATGCAAGGGCAATCAATAAAGGCAAACTAAGCCCAAATAAAACAGTAGAGTCGTCGAGACTTTATACTGAACACACAAATTCATATAACAAAACAATACTAACGGGACTTCCCTTTTACCCATTCGGTGGCAACGGAAGAACTTGCAATGGCAGATCCACATCCGAATGTTTTGAATTTAGATTCTTGAATATTACCATCATCGTCTACCTTAATTTGAAGCTGTTGTTGTATTGTATGTGTGGGTTTGTGGATATACATGAATTAGATGTATAAATGTTTAAGAATTGATTTGCAAACTTCAATCCAGAGTAACTCACCTTCATTACATCCCCACAAGCCGGTGCCCCAACTAGTCCCTATAACAAAGAAAGACACACATTATTATGTTAATTAAACAGCAGAGAATATCAATACCAAATAATACCAAACACTTTCTTATAGTTCTCAAATTATATGTACATGTAATGATAATGATACATCAAACTATCTCAAACAAAAATTAAACTACAACTCACCGTACCAACATCATCATCATTCTTATCAAATGAACCAACATTACGTGGATTTTCATAATGTTCTACAATATTCTCATGATAGTTACGTCTTGTTTGTTGTATGATGTTATTATTACTTGCAGCAGCTGCAAAATTATTTGTGGTGGGGACTCGTCGTGATAGTATGCTAGTACTGACACGTCTTAAAGTTGTGGCTAACATTATATTGCTTTGATTTTGTTTATTATTAATATATTCCGCTCCTTATGTGATAGATTAGATCAGATATCTCTTCTTCTTTGATCACACCTACATCCCCCAGTTAGTTTGAAAGACTCCCGTCAATATGTAGCGATCAAACGAGTCACAACGCTTGCACCTATCATTGAGTGGCATTGCTATTAGCATTGGCAGTAGTGTGGTGTAGGCGGTTATCTCACAGGGCCGATCGAGGTTTGGTTGATATATCACACTGGTTACATGATATTGATACTCGTATATTAGAGTCCCTTTTGATTCGGGTTATGTAGTGATATGTCTAGTTTAAAGTATGAACAGGTCAACACATACCCCCCCTCTCCACTAACCAAACACTCTCCTCTATCGCCGCCACAGCCACGACTTATACCATTTACTCAATCTACCCCATATCAAACCACATGTCTACTTCTTCTTTCCTCCCTTACCCTTCTTCTCACCTACACTCAATGGCATGGCTTCACGTTCAAAGGGTTGGTTCCATCCATAAAAGGTACCCTAACACCATTCTTTTCAAGTATACCCAAGCTTGATATCATGTCATGTCTCCTCATCATCCTTGCCTTTAGAAGTCATATCATCAACACTCTGCCCTCGCTTGCTTCCTTCCTCTATTGTTGATTCTATTGCTGTAGCTTTGTTTTCTTTCACAACTGCATTCGTATCATCTTCGCCTCTATCTACTGTAGCCGCCGCAGGCAAATTGTCACTCCCTTTCACCATCCTCCTGAACAAAATACACAATCTACCAAGGAATAAGACAATAAGAACGGCCTGTGGAACGAATATAGCTATCCAATAAGAGATAGCCTGTTTTGCAAAGGGTTGAACAAGACTGACCAAGATGATAGCAACAATGTAAAAGATCAAAGCTACCCCTGTACTTCTGACAATGTATCGGAATTCCAACATGGTAAGCATGATTGCTCTAACAAGGATGTAAATGGATTCCACAATAGAACCGAATGCGAATGCATTATAGGTATCAAAGAGAGTGAAGCGTCCGCCGGTGACATTCGGACCATACACATTCGTGAAAAAGGGAACACACTCAGTCGATCCAGCATACTCACACGCATTCTGTCCCGATTCTAGAGCTAATCCCTCTTTAAATGGGACAGTACAGCCGATAATGAGAGGCACCAGGAGGAAGGCACAAATCAAATACACTCTTGCCAATTTGAAGAAGTATTCGTATTCTTTCATGCTCAAAAAGATAGGACCTATAATCTTGAAAGCAAACGACATCCCTGTTGTATACGCTATTCCATAAGATGGGAGGTAGGAATCTAGTGCCGTCAGCTGATATCCTACTGCTGCATCTGTAGTCAGGGCCAAATAGATGGCCAATGATTTACAGAACTGTACACCTACATCCAAACACATGATACCTAAGTTGGATATTGATGTGGTAAGTATAGATTGGAGGCCAACCTCAATCAAAACAGAACACAAACAGTTTGAATGATTACCACTTACTCAATCCTTCTTTGATGAGATCCTCAACGCTATCAGCCTTCACATCCTCCTCAGTTGCATCATCTGCCCTTGGGGACTGTGTTTCTGCTTGTGTCTGCTGTTCTATTGTTGTTTCAGATTGTTGCCTTGAGCAGTTATTGCCAATAACACGAAACAAGGATCTGAAACTAGTACAAAGTTTAGTCAAAGAAAGACTGACACCAGTATTCTTTCTGATATCTGAACCAAGTGGTGTAATCAAGTACAACACTACCAATACAACTGTGACGTAAGGTACTGCAAATTCAGCAGCTGCCAACAGTATCAGCGGTTCGATGGGCTTAGAAATACATGTGAACCAAATTAGAGGAAGCATTAAGATGCCAATTGTCTGAAACCACCCCACTGTATTGTACTCAAGGGCTCCATACATAAATCCGACTAAAACCATAGTAATCTGTGTTCCTGGAAAGCTCCACACTTCAATAAACCAATACGGAATAATCAATGTTTCCGAAGCACCTTCTTCGATGATATCACAACCACTATATATTTCCATATCATTCTTGATACCAGGATTTGTAAGGACTGTTAACACTGGAGGGATTACCCCTAGAATACTTGCAAGTAAGGATGCAAACAACCCGGTAAGAATACTTCCTGCTATTCCCAAATGTACAAGAGTATTAGCGCCTGCTAAATCACCACTGCTCAGTGCATAATTAATCATCATGCAGAGGCCGATATCTGTGTAGCCTATCTCATGACTGATCAAAACGAATATGGTGAAGAGATTCTCAAGCTTGTAGAGAGGCAAGAGCTGTTACTTTTTCTCTTTTATTATTGTATTATGTTGTCTAAAAGCATATTCATAAATCTTCATCTGAATCATCATCATTTGCAAATCCATTATTACTCCTAGCCTTCTTTGCTGCTTCGTCAAACGGTTGTGCAAAGTCTTGCTTCCTTTTCTCTCGTGCTTCCTCATACCTATCCATACTCATACCCGCGTCTTTGAGTAACTTCAATCTCCAATCATCATCATCTGCCCGCCGTAAGTTTGCTAGATACATATATGTGTCGCTATACAACCTTCTCGGTACCACAAATACTCTCTCTCCGTCATCCAATGTTTCATAATTGTTTTCATCACGAGCGTATCGCTGAATCTTTGACCAGTGTTTATTGAATGTAGTCATTTCATTGCTAGATGCACGTTTAGCAACTGCCTCTGCTGTGTGAGAATTTCTCATTCTCTCTTTCTTCATCTCATTAATACCTGCCTCAATCACAGTAAGTACTTGTTTATATGCCTTCGAGTTGTTTCGGAAGTACTTCTTACGAGCAGTAATCATTAATGCCAATTGTTCAAAGTAAGGTCTAGGATTGCCATTCAAATTAGTCTTGAGCAGATTATCATGTATCAATCTAGCCGTCTTATCAATATCATCCAAATGCCAACTAAGTATAATGATCGCCTTCCATCCAACCAAGTGATCATGTCGTTTATTACCGGATGATCGAGCAAGATTCCGAATATGATTAGTCAAATGTACGTTTTCAAGTCCATACTTAGGTGACAATGGATGAATGTCGGGATGGTCATAAAAGAGTATATCCTTGAGTAATATGACTGCTCCTTGATATTGAAAATGCCATCTTTCCGTTAGGTACAACTTATACTCAAAGATGATTGGTAGACTGTGTATCATCTTAGTCTCAACTTGGAAACCTTGTGATGGATCTTGATGGTATTTGCGTATAGCTTGTACTACGCAGAACTCTCTTGCTGACTCGGAATGATCCTCCCATTCTTGATCACTAAAGGCTCTCTCGTATGGTGGACGACTTTTGAATGCTGATGAGAATGGTCGGTGAGCAATAACAAAGCTTGATTGGCAAAACTTGTTGCTAGACATGAGAAATCATAAGTGGATATTTGTGTGAGGATGATCTATATCAAATGCATAATACACTAACAGTACAGGAACAAGTGAACTCACCGATGACCAGAAATAAACATCTCCCCCAACTTGGATACTTGCTGAAACTTCAACTCTTTCATCATTTGATCAAACTTCTCTTCTTTCGTCGCGTCTTTGAAGCATTCGTAACATAAATCAACAAGCTTGTAACGAGCATTTGATTTGGCTTCTGCCGGAGGTCCATGCAGTGTCTGCATTTTCATCACAGCTGACTTGATATTAAATCTGCTTGTGCGTCGGTCGTCCGTAGGTATCTGGGTTGCATCATATTTCCAGACTTGGCCTTGACGTTTGGGGATTGGATCAACCCACATGCCCTTCTCCTTCGATCCCCACTTCTTCAAAATCTTGTCATATAGTCCGTGGGTGGCATGGACGATATAAGCCTTGCCTTCCTCCGGTTCATCTAGACTTGAAATCTTGTTCTTCAATAGGTTAATGGCTGGTGCACCTCCACTCTTGATTGTAGATACGTCTTGGGATGATACTGTGATACCAAACATACCCTCATACAGATATCCAAGTCTGTCAAGGTCATCCTCCTGTTCTAATTTGTTAACCTCATTAATTGCTGTAGCGAGACCCTCGTCAGTTGGTCGTAGGTGAAGTTTCTCCTCGGTCATATCATGGTGCGGTGGCCAACTAACTGATAAAGGCAAATCCTCGCTGAAATTAATTGTATTAATAGGTTGTCCGACAAATTCACTCATACTTGGCTTGTAATCATTCTCCAGATACTCCGACACCCCATCATGTGTATGGTCAAATAATCGACAGGGAGTATGCAACCATTCATGAACAGAAAACTTTGAGTCAAGCATATCCTTCCAGTACCATTGGGCCGCCGACTCAACAAGCATGGGAAATACATTTGGCAAAATGCCACGCTTCTTACCAGCACCACGTTGGATAACTTGTTGTAAACTAATCTTCAGCCAAGGCGTAATCCCATACTTATCCTGATAATCACGTATATCTTTACCCGTCAACTCCTCCCAATCCTTACCAATTTCAGATATTACATCATATAACTTACGTAAATGATTCCACAACGCCTCTATGACTTTTTCATCGCTCTTACTAAAACTAAACAACACATGCACATCGTAATTTGCGTATCGATCACCTTTGGCCTTACATGAATTCCTAACCCATCCAATTTTCTTTAATAGAGGAACCCAATATATTACATTTTCATTACCTGATGCACACATATCAAATGCATCATCATTTAACTCCTCAAATAATTGTTTACTGGGTTTTGCTAACGCAAACATGTCTTTTAATATAGGTACTATCTCAGCATTAGTATCAAGTATTTTGTGAGTGAGTTGATTATTTGTACTTGGTGAATAGTATGTATCTTTTCCTCGGCATTTTAATTGTCGTAATGTTTTAGGTTTGATTAAACCTGGGGTGGGTTTAAATGTTAGTGTAGGTTTTTTTGTTGCAATACATAGTGATTCTTCTTCATCATTTGATTTATTATCACCCTTATGAAAATTATTAACCACCACCCTCCGAAAGCGTTGTAGAACTGATTCTGGTGGATTCTTATCATTACCAATACTATTGTACTTTGTTGGTTGGTTTGTTTGTATCTTAGGCATCATAGGTATACCGGGCATTAAAGCAACTATCATGAAGAGTTTCATCACGAATATACGCCATCCTTTCCATGGTTTTTTAACAACTCTTCTCCTTCTTGCTCCTCCTCCACCACTGCCGCCGCCGCTGCTTCCCCCAGCTGCTAGCATTAACGCTACTCGCCTAAGGTCTTCTTGAGGAATATTTAACTCATTTAACTCATTTAACCGATTCTCATTATCCCTTAGAATAGAGTCGATATCATCTTGATCGTGATTTGGTTGTGGTTGTGGCACTTGTCTGGGTTGGTCATCCTCATCGTCAGAGGGTTGAGGTGAGGGTAGAGGTGATTGACCTGGCGGATCCGGACCAGGACGATCTTGTGGTGGTGCTCTTTCTTCTTCTTCCTTTACCATTATTATTGTTTACAGTAGTTAGTTGTGTAGTTGTGTTATATCTACTTCAGTAGCACTTGCGTCAAGGATACCGCATTGAACTTAATGAGCTGGCGATCAAACGAACGACGACCAAAATCGATAAAGCACAATAAGACAGTTTCTACTGCTATCGAGGACGGCATATAACCGAATTATAAATCACCAAAACAGCAACCATGAGTACAATGGATGGTAATAATGACGGTAACCGTCGTACTTCACCACGTTTCAAGGTCAAGAAGGATAAGAAGGACAACGTAAGTATTTATTCTTTTTCTGTTATTCGTTAGTTTTAGTTTTAGTTATTAACAGTCAATAATATATCTAACGTTATGCTGTTGTTGTATTATTATAATATAGTCCGAGAATAATAATGGGAACAGCCCCACCAAGAAACGTAAATCGGATGAATTACTATGTAATGATGTAAGTAACAATATGTTAATTTTGTTCTGCCGTGATTGTACGTTGCATTATTAATACTTCTGTACCTACCATGATATTAATATTATATCTTTGTTGTAATGTATAAACAATATCATTCATTATTATTTATTAATATAGGGTAAAGGTGCTAAAGGTACCAAGGGTGCCGACGCCCCGGCAGAAAAGAAGATGAAAGCAAACTCTGACGGGAAGGTTCGGAGTGGTGATATGGATGATGTTCATATGGAACAGCTGGATGTGTATCAAAAGTATGTTTAGTGTGTTTTATATTGATATTTATATACCCATACTCTTTTCCCACACTAGTCTTTATCTTTCTTATTGTTAATAGGGATGTCAATGCTCTAGATGAAGAGGCAGCTGAGAAGGTAGAGGATGATGCAGAGAAGAAGAAGTATGTAGCTGCACTTAAAGGGGATCGAAAGAAAGCGACAGTAATGGTTAATGGTGTGAAGAAGATGGCTTATGATTTAGACAATGATGAGATGGAGGAAGCAATGGATAAACATGATGATCCAAAAGATCCATTCACTCTTACGAACGCTGCACTAGAGGTATTATCTAGTAGCCGTGAATTCTACAAGAATAGTAAGGGAGGGGCAGGGAAGAGATTGGCACAAGGTCCATGGGTTTATAAAGATGGCACAAAAGTTGAGGGTGCTTCAATAAAGGAAAGGATAATTAATAATCTCAGAATGTACCTTTCCAATCCTGACAATGGTAAGAAGAAGGGAGTATGTTGGTGGTGTATATAATCAACGTCTCACCATTAATCTTTATCATCTATCTAATTTAACAACAGCATCAATTGGTGCTAATAAGGCTGGCGTTTCGAAACAAAGGAAGCAACATGCTGCCGATGGCAAAGCAATCAATGAACACAATGGAAGCAATGCGAAGCAGAAGTTACTCGGAGGAAGCCCCATCACTAAGATTCTAGAGTCCGAACATACCAAAGTCAAGGGACATGAAGTAAACGGCGAGGATTACACGGAGGTCACTGTCAGATCATCTGATCAGAAAGGAATCAAAGCGAGCAATGGTAGGAACAGAGCAGATCTACTTCATGCTGAAGCTGGAATTTCTGTACTAAGTAGAAAAGCCACAGGTAATGAAGAAGTCAAAAAGATGAAGAGTGCAACATCATCTCTCAGGAACAGGCTTTCTTCTCACTTTGGAATGGCTCAGCATCCACGTAACAGGAAAGCCAATTGGTTGACTAACACATGGACTAACACGGGTAGTGATACATACAAAGATGACAAACACCCATGGTACAATATGCAAATGACTTTCTTCTTCAAGGGACGAGCAAGTGAAGTTGGCCAATACAAACAAACGGTAGAAACACCAAGTGAAGACGAAGTAGCCATGTTAGTAAAGAAGATCGATTCAGAAAAGAAGAAGTAGACAATTCAGCAAGTATTTGAGAATGATAGTACGACGAGTGATGTATAGTTATGTGTTGTTGTTTGGAATGGCAGCATAGATTGAGATTATTGAGATAGTAGAGAATAGTATGAATCAGCAGCAGTTAGCCGCCGGGCAGTATAAAGTATAAAAAATAAAAGAATAACAATTTTCTCGAAAAACCAACATTATCATGACAGAAGCAAAGGACACCGTAATCACATTGTCTGGTTCAGTTCAAACCGTCTCTGAAT
>Ga0214477_100592_pt1 | contig 24543 bp, 20 predicted proteins | sample M1_20Mar14CPVII9_FD_165058 | JGI IMG/M metagenome (GOLD analysis project Ga0214477, IMG submission 165058) | Marine eukaryotic communities from Monterey Bay, California, United States - M1_20Mar14CPVII9sort6BwellC16 | ecosystem: Environmental > Aquatic > Marine > Unclassified | place: USA...
CATACTTGTTGCTGTCGATCGAGCAACTTGGATAGATCTTGAACATTGGTTGCTGCCAAACATTGATCCCAACCGGAAGCAACATCATCATCATCTTGTTGTTGAGTATTAGACGAGTCGCTTCCTACGTGTTGTTTTAAAAGTTGATCTCGTTTGGCATTGTCTTCTATTTCGGCATCTCGCCTCTTGGCCTCACGCTGATCAACCTTGACTCTTGCATCAGTTACTAGCTGTGAACTCTTGGTTTGGATATTGTTGAGTCGTTGAAAGGATGTAGAGATTTGTTCGTCACTGTTTATGAGTTGAGATGTTGAAGCATTGGCTTTGTCCGACTCGATGTTTGAGAAGTTGTTGTCATTGCCATTTAGTCTACTGGATGATATACGATCACGACGTAGCTGCTTTCTAATCTCCTTTGCAGCGGCAGCGCCATTATCGTTATTATTGTGGTTATTGGACATGATAATTAAGTCGTCGAATGAAGGGTTGGTGTGGCGAGTGAGCGAGAATTGATAAACATAAATTCATTTAGCCTATGTATGTAGGTACAACAACACTCCATCTCACACAAGTCGAAATAACTTGTTGGGTTTGCTTTTAATCACAATTGTCACTGCCTTGTAGTCCGTGAGTATATAACAGTCAGCACTTATCGAACTGCATATCACAAAGGCAGAACATTAATAAACAATGTTTCGGAGTAGTTATCCTTTGCCTTGAATTCATCAATCATAAACCGTTGTAAATTCGAGTACATCCTTCGAGTATCTCCCTTCAATATGCCGTCGAGGAAACGGAGTAAGGCGAAGGAGAGGAAGGCAAAAAAGACAGAGGCAAGAATATCGAGGACAATACAATCTTGGCAGGGTAAGCGCAAGAGTGAAATCAGCCTGTGATTGAGTCTACTAAACCACAGCTTACCTTCATCTCCTCTTCTCCTACCCCCAAAGATTGGAGCCTTTGGGGTATAGAAAACCCAAATATTCAGTGTGATCATGGCTGTAATACCAGTATACCCCAACGTGATCATCCAGTGTATAAATTTGTAGACATATTTATTGAAGGAGCATTGAATGACGTCAGCTTTGACGTTAATCTACAAACTTCACTCACAACTATGCCGCAGGTGTGGAAGGATGAAACTCTTAGGAATGAAGCACTTTGCATCTTGACTAGTATTACCACCAACCATTTGTTACATGAGCATCATTATGGCTCAACCTCATTGTCTCCAGCGTTTCCTTTGCCCAGGCCATCATTGCACTTGAACACCAAGATTTGATCAAAGATGATGACTTCCTTACTCTTTTCTATCATCCAACAATAAATGCCAAGTTCAAATACCTCAACCCTCAGGCCAGCGGTATAAGAGATGTTCTCAAGTTACTATCTCGCAAGGTTTCTTGTTCTTACTTAAAAGATATATACAGACAAGCGAGAAAGATGCCAAAATCACGTTACTGTGAATACTGCTTGAAAGTAAAAGAGCGTGATGAATTGATGTTGTGTGGAGGCTGCAGATTATTAGGATATTGTTCGATTGAATGCCAAGCAGCTGATTGGATTGGAAAAGGGGACATGCGAATGATTGTACTCATTTTGTCGATTATCAACACGCACATCAAATCCGATGACTTCGAATCATGTGGTATGTTGACTAATGCTAAGGCACCACTAATAAGAGTCTTCTCTGTCTAGTTGTTCTTACCGTCTGTTTGACTTCTTCTTCTTTCTGCTGTATTCACTTTGAGCACGAGATTGAGCTTTGGATTGAGTAGCATAACTAGGTTCCTCAGTAAGAAAACTGGGCTCTCCTTGACTAATTGCATCAATATAATACCCATCTTCTTCCTCTTCATCGTCATCCTCTTGTTGTGGTGGTGGAGGCATATCATAATCTTCAGTTTTAAATGAAGCCATATAATCTGGATATCTCTTGTTTTCCTCTCCATTGCTGTTAAATGAAGATTCAGCGAGTACAATTTGCTGTTGTGTTCTGTCATTCTTCTTTTTCATTGCAGACTTTAGTGGTTTGGGATCATCCTCCTCTATAGTTGCCTCACCGTCAATGTACATTGTAGGCTCTCTCTTTACTTTGGGTGGTGGTGTATTGTCATCATCGTAATATTTTCGACTATTACCGCTTGGTGCTCCTGCAGTCAACATGAGCACTTCATCCGCTATTGAACCCTCAGGATCAGGCTTGTCTTCTTGTCCCGGTATATATAAACTAGGATCACAAGCTGGCTTGATCCGTTTCACACTACTTTTCTTTGATGATGATGTACCACGTGTATTCATTGTTCTTGAGCTTTGATAATGTGACCCAGCGGTCAAGGCAAGTGGTTGTTGTTTTGAAGACTTGTTTCTTCGACTTCTACCACTGTTGCTTATCCCTCTATCATCGCCATTTGTAAGAGCTAGATGACGTTGAGATCTTCTTCCATCGTCACCATTAGTCAGAGCAAGAGGGCGCTGTGATCGTCTATCGTCATCATAACCATTCGTTAGAGCAAGGGGTCGCTGTGATCGTCTATCATCATATCCATTAGTTAGCATGAGTATCTTATCAGCCCTCTCGTCATATCTTCTTCTTCTTGACTGATGACGATCATTAGTATAGTCTGTAGCCCGACTTCTACTGTCAAAGTAGATATCATCTTTACTTTGATAATAATCATACTTGAGGCAGTTTGGCATACCGTAGCACACAACACCTATCCAATATAAACCACATCCAACAACCAATAGTACTATAATAACGATAAGTGCAATTGACCAGCCTGCTAGTCCACCGCCACTACCTCCCTTTGATGATGTACTTCCATCTTCATTCTCAACAGAAGAAGGATCAAACACATTCGGTGCCAAAACACATAAATCATACCGTCCATTCTTAACAGTACACCAATTCATTTTCAAATTCCCCCCAAAGTATTTAGTATCAGCGAATGATTGTATCTGATCTAATATTTCATTGTATCTGTTGCGTATTTCATTAATTATTATTGGTCCGAATTTGTAATTGTCATTACGGACGAGGTATACGTTGTAGTAGAGTGTTACTGATGTTGCACTACGCAATGCGCTACTACTATTTCCACCAACAGTATTGTCATTAATATTGACAGGCATTACCTTCTCTTCGACATTACTAATAATCAATTCCTCCATACTCCCTTCATTATCATCACTCAATCTCAACAATACTCTTTTTAATACAGTAGTCATTTCATCCTTCACTTCACGAACACGTATACCATTTGGTAATCCCAATACATCAAACTTAATTGGTATTACCTCATATTCACTCTCTTCGGGACGTGATATTGTTGGATGTTTCGTAGGTTGACCAGCATTGATACTAAAACTACTCCGGCCTGCGCATGAGTCTGAATATGGATAATTGAAATTACAACATATCTCTTTGGTATTGTAAATGTTCACTACGTTGGGTGGTATTGTGTTGGATGTTGTACATGTTTCACTTGTATGTTTATACCATGGACAATTAGTACCTTTGATACAATTTATCCATGGATTGATATTGCATACTTGATTTGGTATTCTGATACAATTACCTGTGACTACATCGAGACAGTACGGTGGTATACATTCACATTTACAGAGTTGTTGGTTATACATGCCAAATGGGCAGCCTGTGGTTGGTATTGGACATAATTGTTGTTGTGATTGTGATATTGTTGGGGTTGATAAGAGGATGGATAGTAATAGTCGTAGGGTGATAGACTTCATATTTAACACTATAGAATCTCTTTGTTTATGAGGTTTATGTTGCAATAGAAAACGCTACGTTTCAACCACAGATCAATATCAGGGTTGAGTATAATCTATAGAAGACCATACCATATCAATATCAAATTATATCACTCATTGCAAAGTCATTACAAAAGGTTTAACCCTCTCCTTCGGAGAGAATAAAGGGCTGTAGATAGACCATCAGCCCCCGCTCGCTTAGAAAGCAACAACAAACAACTAACAACAACAAAAGAGTAAAGTTGAAAGAGAACAACACGAGACGAGGCATTTATATCGACAATATCCTTAGCCAGTGTATGTTTTATATATAACAGTTATTGCCTATTTTCGGGCTTTGCACATTGCAATAGAGAAGATGATACCATTGCAACTTCTCTTACTCCAAATTACTACCATCTTCATCTTTAACAACATACCAACAACTAATGCATCATCAATAATAGAAAGATCAACCCAATTCAACTGTGAAATACCCTCAAACGGATGTACAAACGGTATGTTCAATCAAGCTAAATGTGAATGTGAATGTATACCACCATTTTGTCCAGATCAGAATGGCAATTGTTTTGTTGCAAGTGGTTGTACTAATCCATGGAAGGATTGTACGAAAGGTATTAATTGTCCTTGGTGGAGTTTAGGTGGTGATAGTGAAAGTTGTACTACTGGTCCAAAGGTATGTTTGAATTTTGTGTGCTGTTTGGTGATTGACATATGATATGTACACTCTTATTCATATATATGTATACTCATCAAAACAATACAAGGTACCAGACGGATACTGGACAATCTTCAACACCGAACGAATATGTTGTAATAAAAACTTTCCATACTCAACAATATGTGCAGTGGATCAAACATCATCACCAACAAAACATCCAACAATATCAATACCAAATGAATCTGAATATGAAGTAATACCAATAAAATTTGATGTAATGGGCTTACCATCTGATTTGAATAATAGAGAAATGGATGAATTGCATGAAGAAATGGGTACGGTGTTAAAACGGATATTGTTACGATTGAGTGATCGTATTAGTGGTATGAAGGTTAGTAATGTTGAACAGAAGATATTGCAACAACGACAACGAGGATTGTTGCGCACTACTACTAGTAGTATTGGTATGATTGTAACTGATATTGTCAAAGATATAACAACACAATATCAAACAAGAAGAAGATTAGAGCAGGATATAACACTCTACTTTAATGTATATGTCGTTCGAGATTATGATAAGAAGTTTGGTCCGCTCGTTATACAAGAGATACGAGATTCATATGAGGAAGTGCTTGAACAGATACAAACATTTGCGGATACGAAATACTTTGGTGCCAATTTAAATTTGAATTGGTGTACTGTGAAAAATGGAAAGTATGATCTATGCGTAAAGGATTTAAACAATGGTAGTTCAGGAGCTCGACCACTGTCACAAATGCCAAGTCAGACATATGACAAAACTAGTAGTAATAATAGTGAAGAAGGATTGGCAGGTTGGGCTATTGGTCTAATTGTGATTATTGCCTTAATTGTACTTGGTTGTGCTGGGTATTGGATTGCAGTTGTTTGCTTTGGCGTTACTAATTGCTTCCGATATAATCACGAGAACGACATTCAAAGCCATATATATTTTGATGATAATCAAAGTCAGTTTGATGTTGTCTCACGGTATGGGTCTCGCGGAACGCGACGATCAGACGAATCTACCATCAATAACAATCGAAGAATTGGCAAGGATCCTACATTTTATCTCCCTGGTCAGTATGATAAACCAGATCCCGATGCTCTCAGGTTGACTGATGGTTCAAGTAGAAGCAGTGGTAGAAGTAGTAGAGGCAGTGCAAGTAGAAATGGGAGAAGAAGGTATTATGAAGAGGATAACAGTGCACCTATTAGGCCAAAACGCGAACCGACAATGTACGTTGATGGTGAGGCGACAATCGATGAAGAGTATAGTGTTGACTATCCCGCATCGCTGAAATCTGCATCTCGTCAGACAAAGCCAAATAGATCATACTATAACGATGAAAACCGCGGCGGTATTCACTCTGTACTTGACGAGAATGAGAGTTATAGGACTGAAGAGTATGAAGCACCACCTAGTAGAAGAGGCCGCGATTATTACGACGAGGGAGATGCATCTTTCCTTACTGAAGATCCAAGTTATGCAACTCGATCAGAAGCTCGAAGCAAGAAGAAGAGCAGTAGGTCGTCGAGGAGAAGTGACAGAGAAGATTATTACTGATCTAGATGTCTATTAAAAATATCATATTTAGTCATGACAAGTAGTATGACAGCCCAGTCTTAGTCTCACTCGGTAGCCAGAAGAAGCGACTTCAACTTCTCGTCATCAACATCGCATCCCTTTCTCCAGACTAGTGCTTTCGTTTTGTTATCATCACTTTTCCCTATTCCATACTCTCCCACTGGCACCACCCGTATACCTTCAGCGTCATGTCCAACTCCTGAACAAACGTCTTTCATAACAAATGCTAGTTTCTTCATTGGAAAGTATTCCTTTGCACGTATTTTAATGTGCTCATCGGCATACACATTAGTTTGTTCACTATGCTGTTGTATCGTCTCATCTTTCTTCCTTGGCATCAGTACTCCGTCATTCAAGTATCTTAATCTTTGATCAAGTGGCTTATGATATACCATACCTCCTTCAATGCAGAGTATATCTTGTACATAAAACCTATAAGTAGATTTATTCTTTTCAATGTCTTCTACTAAAACGACTTCAAGTAAAGTGCGATGTTGTGGCTTTGATAGGTCTTTGGGTGATGGAAACTTCATGTTGGTCACAATGGAAATCGATATTGATGTTGTAGATTGATCGATGAAGAACACAGCTTCTGTGAGTATGAGTAAAAGACCTCTTCGTCCCTTCGTTGAGAGCCATGTTACCTTGTACTTATCTGGGTTGCCTTTAATTGATGGTAAAAGATCTTTTGAGTTGGTATTGCCATCGGAGATATCAACTTCTGATTTCAATGGTAGCATTGACATGGATTTTTGATCTGATGAAGAGGATGTTGGCGATGTTGCCATTTGTGTCAGTACTGAAATGGCTCGATTATACTTTCCACTGTCTTTTGGTACGGGCTGTAATACTTCTTGTAGTAGATTGGGATGTAAAGAAGTCTCGTTGTCATCAGTTTTTGTACGCTTTGTTGTTGATATGGCATCTTCGTCTGATTCACATGGCGGAATGACAATGGACTCTTCTCTTTTCCTTTTCATATTTGAATCATTATCCTTTGTATCCTCTTCTTCTTCATCATCTTCTTCCTCCATTGCAAACCACCAACTAGGAGTACCTCCATCAAATACAATCTCTTTCCTTCCTTTAAACCGTGTCTGTAAATCTTTGATCAATCTCACATCACACAGACCAAACTTTATACCAGCATCATCTCCAGATTGAGAAGGTGTTCCCTCTTTGATTGCTTCAATTGCAGCATGTACTGGTGCTTTCAATGAGTGACACATATATGCTGCTGCAAGATATGCTGCCACTCCCAAGCCTCCACGAGAATCAAAGATTGCAATATGTGTCATCGTATTGTTGAATGTATCACTCGACCTTGACTTCTGGAGAAAGTTTGTCACAGTTTTGTAAAACTCTGGTAGTATTTGTGGTGCCAAAGGCTCATTACTATCAGCATCTTTTGGAGGAGATAATCGATGATACTCAACATCATACTCATCCCATTCACTTGAGTTGTGAAAATATCTTATCCTTTTATCAAACTTGTTGGCCTTATTAGTTGTAGATGGTAGTGGTTCAAACTCTTCTATATCCAAAGCAGTTGCATCAATAACTAAACCAACTCGGATACTTCTTGCCATCATTCTGCCACAGTACATACCCACAGTAAACATATTACGATCCCCACCAAATTTTTCTTCATATAATGTACTAACTGGTGCCTTGAGCAATAAGAATGGAGTACGAGGAATTGGTGTTCCAACTTTCAATTTCAATCCATATATTATGAGAGTATGAAAATTTATATGTTGAAATAATTAATAAAGTATAAACAAAAGACTTACGACGTCCTTGAGATGCCCACCGTTTTGACCATGTATCAGCAGACCAAGGTATCAGCGGCGGGCGTGGAGTATAGCTTGCCATTGCAATAGGAGAAGTTGTTAGAGAGATTTATTGATATTTGTGGAAATCGGTACGACCTAAAATAAATTCTAACCTAACCATTTCAGTTAGAATCCTTCTCTCATATTCACCATTCACCATCTCACATAATCAATATCGTAAATCGTACTCAACTATCTTCGCCTCATCTATTTAATCGTCATCATGCTCAACCGTACTCTCTCGTTAGTCTCTAAACGTGCCACTGCTATTGGTTATAATAATTGTGGGTTTAGATTTTGTCCAGCGGTATTATCTTCGTCGTCTTCTACAACAATACCATCAACACATCATGTGCATCAATTTTCCACCACACCTCCATTGCAGCAATCACCAGATGAAAATGATACCAATGAAGATAAAAGTGAAATGATACAAAAGTGGATGAAACAGAATAGAGCGAAGACTTGGCATTATAAACCAAACCTCGACCTAATAGCTAAAATTGGAAAGGAGGGAAGTACAAGCACATTAGATCAATTTCGTGATTTAGTACCCACAGAGAAAAGACAGACGGAACGAGTTGGTAGATCATGGAGTGTGAAGGAGTTACGACGCAAGAGTTATGAAGATTTACATAAATTGTGGTAAGTTTCCTGTGTGTATATGTGTATATATAGTTAGTTATTGTTGGGTAAAGTTGTAGGGGTGTATTGATGTCTGCATTCGTAGTTTGTTTTAGATATTGGGTATTTAGGGTTTGCACTCAACATTGCCTCTCTTTACGCAAAGGTATGTTTTATATAAAGAAAAGAATATGCTACTTACAGAGACAAATCTAGCACGTCGTCATGGATATGATATGTTACAACCGGATAGACGACGAAAGGTTCAAAAGTCTATGGGCGCAATTAAACATGTATTGGGAGAACGTAAGCAAAAGAAGATAAACGAGCATAAGGAATATTTAGCACAAGTAGAACAGTTTGAAGGATTAATGGCTGATATGAAATTAGACAGTGATACAATGGAAGATTCTATGAACTCAGAGGCTGAAAATTAAGTAGTTAGTGAAAGCATCTTAAATAATTTAATTCTAAATGCAATCCTCCACACTTTTCTCGGAGTCTTTTAATGAGTAGAGAACAAACATGGCCATAAAATATCTCCATCTTGCACATTCTTTCCATGCTCTTTCATTGTTAGCAAAGACATCCATAATAGCCGAACGTGGAACAAATAACACTTTGGTATATCCCACAAAATGATATACTAATTGGTGGTCTTTTTGATAATTGTCGTCTACCAGTACATCATCAACATCGATAGGTTTATCTCTCAGATCTCTTCTCAGGGTAACACTTTTCTTTTTTGAATTCCTACTGGATACGCCGAATCCCTGTCTAAAGATGAGTACACCTCGACCCAGTTCAGAGTGCTCTCTAAACTTTTCTCCGGCAGTAAACTCAAGTGAGATGCACTCCATCGCAACTTTCGCCTGCTCTTCCGGTGAAAGATACTTTGTTGATAGATAGGGTATAGTTTCGAGTAATGAGTGTGTCAGGTGAAGCGCGCATACTCTTTGTAATTCAGGGCTCAAGATACTGAGAGTCGGATAAGATTCCGTTAATGTACTCTGATTGCTTGGGTCGAGCCACTTTTTAGTTGCCCTATCTCGTTGATGTGTAATGAATCTTCGAACTCTCTTCGTAGTCGAGTTTGTGTAGACAGTTCCTGCCGCTGCCTGAGGGAGTTCCTTGCATGTAAAGTCGGTCATCATTTCGTTTGCTTCGTGCATCCTTTCGACATATGCTGCATTAATAGATCCAGCCGATCTTACCACATCAACTAATGCTCCAATTATATAAGCCCAGAATATACCGCAGACCAGCATCTGGAAGATGCGCGTTTGACCGGTTTGCGAAGATGAAGAGAGATGATTATACTTCTGTTAGTACATGTGGTTCACAGTATCAATCAATCAAAGGTAACTAAGTTCAAATGAGGTAGTCAAATCACCAAGACATCGTATTGAGCACATGAATTCACATAACGAAACAATACAAACGCGGACTTTCCAGTCCATTGGCTAACCCATATTCAGCGGTTGTTACAGGGGCAATGTTACCATAACCAATTGATGTGATTGATTGGATAGACCAAAACAGACAAAGAAAGTAACGAGGTATAGGATTGTTCCATCCTATCGGATTTAGTCCACCCTCTACATATGAATTATCATACCAATTACTGATCCAATTAATTGATGTCCCTAGTCCATCTCCAAAAGTTCCTGCTTCGAGATATGCTATCAATCCCCAGATACATGCAATCCAATGTGCCAATAGCGTAATCATTATAACAAACTTGATCGTGAGAGCGAATTCTACGTTGATGTGCTCCCAAAATCGACGCATCACTTCGGATGACATCATTATCTTCTTTAGTCGTAACATGCGGAGAAGCTTGAAGATTTCAAACATGAAGTATAATCTTAAGTTTGGGTCCTCTAAAGGTGTTGCATCTCCTGCTTCCATTGAGTTTCTTGCTTCGGCATATAGCCAGCTCTAAAGATGAGGTAAGAGTGTGTTGATTGTGAGCATTTGAAGAGTGTATCAGTCGATACTTTATGGTATACGATGCTTACCGATGCCGGCAGTGAAGCCAATAAGTTGATGAAGAACCAGCCGCTTCTAATATATTCTCTTCTTATTGACCTCAATGAATATACTAGCTTGCCATTCTTATCCCGATATGCACTGCCATGTATATGTGACATAGATTATTAGATTCATACATCACATTAATAATAGTACTCTCAAACCAATGTACTTACCGAAAGAATGCAAGGAATGTATCAGTGATGAAGGTAAAGTTAATAATCATATTCACAACGAGAAACCAAGTGTAGTAAACTGTGTAGTATCCTCCACTAATTCCAAAATGGAATGGTATGTAAAAGGCATAGTACCAAATTGCTAATATAATAATGAAATCCCAAACTTGTGCAAACTTGTTCTCAGGAAAGATAACATACTTTATACCCTTTAAACTCGGATTAATATACTTTGATGGGTGCACAGTGATGCTTGATGGTTCTCCATTGTTGTCACTACCTCTAATTGCTCCTCTAAATTTCATATTGTTGACAATGTAGTAAAGACTCTTTTACTCTATAACAACCTTAATAATAGTTTGCAATTGATAGACTGATCTCTAATTCCCATGACTGATCTTCTGCAACTTGCAACTTGCACTCAAGATTTTGTGAACATAAGATATAGTATTTATCAAGAGATAACCTCACTCTGTCGTATCCACCCTTTCTAGACGAATCTCTACTCCTCGCAACTAAACCAACTTGATTTATAAAAAGAAGAATTGTCGCCCGCCGTCTGCTTGGCCCTATAATCTATCCTCTATCCGTGCTACCTATTAATCTCTATATTAATGTACGATATCGCCCTCATATAATACACTTTTACTTTTACATACTTAACACTCAACAAATCAGCTCCCTTGGTATCCGTAGGGTACGTATACCAAAGTAAATTATCCCTCACTTACTCAGTTTGTTACGATTCGGTGCATAATTAACATTCCATATCTTCCTTTGCATCGGTTTTTGTATCAAACAACACTATTTGTGTAGAGAAGTACTCTAACATCAGTCATATAAGTTGTGCTTTCATATTTGGCGTTATTGAACTACAATAATATCATAACTTTTGTGTATCTCTCTTGTGCACAACTCGTATACTCGAACTCATTGGCTCTTTTAATTGTTTGATATACTGATCAGTTATATTAATCAAGAAGTGCAATTGCAATATTATGGAAACTACTCACTATGACATATTGGGAGTGTCTCGCTCTGCCACTCATGATGAGATCAAGGTATGTTGTTTGTGTGCCCAATTTGTGATAAAATTTGCAATACATATGCCGATCATTGTGAATGTATGCATAACACTGCATTGTTTGCAACAAACTAACACATTTACATTCAATCTTTCCTTATTATACTAAATCACTCTCTTTTAGGCTGCATATCGCAAATGTAAGTATATCCTGTGCCTTCTTTGCTGTATTGTTGTCTACATGAAAGTTCTCACTCTAGAGGGCAAATCTTTCTTTCTCAGTATGTATGCAAACACATCCAGACGTTACATCATCAGGCGGTAACAATACAAAACAACAACAAACATCAAATGCTGAAAAGTTCAAACGTATATCAAATGCATATACAGTACTAAGTAATCAGAAAGATCGTAAACGATATGATTTTGAAATTAGTCATGATGGTATACGAGAATTACGAAGGAAAGCACAAGCTGCATCTCGTGCAAATCATACAGCTGGTAGTGGATCATTCGGGGCAACATTACCACGGAATGTATTCATTGGTAGTATGATTGGTTTGGCAAGTGTAGCAATTATTAATATGATAATACCAACAGTAGATAAAGATGAGGGTAGTAACTGGAAATCAAAGACTGGTCAGAAAAAGTTAGTACAGGCATGGAAGAATCCAAATACGGGTCTTTGGGAACCTCCCAAGCCATGGGATGCTACATATCAACGTTTAAAGCCCAAGCTGGAGTTAGTTCCTAGAGATAAAGTGCATACTACTAGTGGTGATGGTAAGAGATAGTGAAGCTTATGCATAATGGTAAGAGATAGTGAACATAATGCGAGGCGTAAATCCTAACATACATGGGCGACGCGGCGTAGAGGATATACGCGGTGGCTCCATTTCCGTTCTATTTGGCATCATATACTTCAACAATTGAGCTATATCGATAACTGTAAAGGTGGCGGCGGAGCACATTTTATGTAAGGTATCATTTTCTACATACATACATACAATTAAAAAAAAAATACCAAGTAGTAATGCGGCGTCATTGGAGAAGTGATAAGTCAAAGACTGCCACTATTATATCATTGGTTAGCTAACGCTGTATATAGTAGCAGTTTTTATTGGCGTCATTAAATGGAAGAGATATTTAGCAAGCGATTGCAATGCCTCCAAAGATGAGTGAAGGAGTCACGTCCTCTCCGTCTCCCGTTAAAGACTCGCATTACCACCTGTGCAAAAAGGTTGCGCAGTTAACTAAGGTAATTGTTCAATTGAATACATTGAATGAACGCAATGCGGCCGAGAAGCAGAAACATGAAGCGGAGAAGCAAAGGTTGGTAGATGCTCACTCTAATGAAATAGCTAATATTAAGAATGAGATTGTAGAAGTTAAATCAGAGGCTGAGAGTAAAGTGAATGATCTTCAAGACCAAATAAACTCCAAAGATGCGGCCCTATTAGAGCTTGGCAACCAGTTGAAGTCTGTTCAAGATGAGTCGCAATCAAGTTTAGCTGACAAACAGCGTGTTTTAGAGCAGCTCCAACGTGAGAAAGATGAGCAGCAGGCATCACACAACAAAACTGTTCGAGAACTTTCACAGAGTCTTGAACAACAGTCGCGACAACATGAACTTAATATTGTGTGCCTTCGAAATGAGCTCGCCGAGGAACACAAGAGTAATGTTGATATCATCAAACAAGAGATCATTCATAGCCACAACGAAGAGATTGATTTGCTCAGGACTCGACATGTACGTGAGATTCAACGTTGCAACACGGAAGCAGAGAAACAACAAAGTTTGGCTGTCTGCAATGCTGTATCACTAGCCCGACTTGAACATGAGAAGGTATTATCAACTCAACTTGCTAAGCATAATGAACAAATTGAAGCAGTAAAGACGGAGATTACTGGTAGACTAGGCCTCGCAATAAACTCTCTTCAAGAAGAATTGGATAGGTCAAAACAACAAGTGGAAGAAACGAAAGCAACACTTGATGTGCATGTATTGAATGAAGAGAAATTACATAAAGATGTAGTGAGGTTGCAAGAAGCTCTCGAGGCAATGGCTGTTTCCAACCAAACAACAATTACCGAGTTGCAAACTCAAAATACTGAGCTTTCTAAAGATCTGAGAACTGCCAATGATACACTAGATAACAGACATGAACAGATAAAGGGGATTGAATTGGAGGTAAAGTTGTCATTGGTTGTTTGTATACGCGGACTTTCTTTCGTATATTCTCATACTTCTCATACTCTATATCTGTCCTTCCATTCATCAGAATCAGGAGCTCAAAGATCTAGTGGATAATTTAGATGACCAAAAGTCTTCAGTCGAGGCTGACTTGGCTGCACTATCTCAAACACTTGAACAAGAACGTCAACTTAGTACTTCTCAATTGAAGGATAGAGATGCTTTACTTTTGAGAAAGTCAAAGGATTTGGATAATGTGGAAAATGCCAACGCCAATCTCATGCAGCAACTAAATGTTGCGACCAATGAGGTGTCAGTGCTCTCCGAGTATAAATCATGTTCTCAACAAACAATAGCGTCCCTTGAAACAGATTTGAAACAAAGTAGATCTTCTCGAAAAGAATTGGCTCAACTTGATGTGTCTTCAATCACAGAGTTTGCTGTTGAGAAGCAAGCGATGATATCTACGCACTCCAATGAGAGAACGAAATTGGAGAATAATTCAAGAGACTTGCAAGATCGAATAGACAATTTACAGTCTGTTGTGGATAACTACGAGGCATCGGCAGTTGAGTCGAAGACTACGACACAGATATTGGAAAAGAAAGTCCAATTCTTGGAGGAGAATGCTCACAATGTTCAAGAGGCGAGGGAGGGAGAAAGATTGCCGTACGAGTCAGCAATGGATAACGTCAAGGCTCAGGCAAGAAAAGATATTGCACGTGTCACTTGCATGTCAATGTAAGTGTTCTTTGCTATTTCTGCCCTTGATTAATATGATGTAATGACTCACTCACTTTATTCATCTTTTGACTGCCTCCTACTGTTTGTAAGGGACGAGCAAGATATATTGAACAACCAAATTGCAAGTCTAAGAGATGCTATCAAAGATCAAGAGGTTAAGGCGTTATCAAAAGAGAGACTACTAGTATTAGACTACCAAGGCAAAATGGAAGAGCAAGACGCTGTCATGTCGAAGTTGAGGTACCAGAGTGCTCTAGATATTCAGGGCTTGACACTGAAGCTTGGCGAGCAAAATGAGAGATTCCAAGCTAAGGAGAGTGAATGCAACTCATTAATGAACAGTATTGACACTCTGAGAGAGCAACAAGTATCAGTGGCCCAAGATCATGATCGAGAGCTTAGCAACTTATCAAGTTTGCACGAGACTGAACTAATGAATATCAATGCTTCACATGAAGAAATGATATGTCAAAAGAACAAGGATATTGATCATATCAAGCAGGCGAGTGATGATGCAGCTGCTTTACATCAGCAGACAATTGACAACCTGAATTCAAGACTCGTGTCAGATCGCTCAAATCAAATTAGTGAGCTCAAGGAGTTGAAGAGTCAGCTTGTAGACTTGCAAGAAGATGTGGAGAGTATACAAAACGAGTGGAAATCTACTTGTAGTGGTATGACCAGCAAATTGAAGGCCATGGAGACGGAGCATGACTTATCGGTTCAGAGACACAAGGGTGAAATGCAAGAACTGCAAACATCTCTCTTTCAAGCTGAAGAGGCATTTACAAAGCAAATTGCAGCTAAAACTCAGGAAGTAGCAGAAACAAAAGCAATACATTTCAACACTGTCAGAGAGAACAAGATGAAACTTGAGACGGCAAATCGTAACTTGAAATTAGAGCACGAAGAGGAGATTAAGACGCTACAGAACGATAGTAGGATTCAATGTGAGGTGGTATATTCCAAGCTAAAAGACATGTCAAGTGAATATGAAGCACTCGCCAAGGCGAACGCGAAGAAGGTTGACGTTATCATACTCAAGGATAGGGACATTAATAGTCTGAAGACAAAAATGTCTGATACTACCAAATCTTGTGAAGAAGAGATCAAATCTCTTAAACTCCAACAAGATCAGAATCTCAAGGACGAGATAAAGAGAACAGAGGCAGCAATGGAAGAGAAATCTAAGCGAGAGAAGCAGGAGTTGAAGACTGAGATGCAAACAAAGGTTGAGCAAGTATCCAGCCAACTGCAAATAGCAAATGAGCGATGGGAATCGAGATCGTCACTACCAGCTGATGTTGAACATATTTCATGGCTACAATCTGAGAATGAACGCCTCAACTTATCAGAAACCAAAAGCAGAGAGATGATGCTGCACTACAAGAGAGAATTGGAGAATAGAGAAACGTCGTACAATAAGCGATTTGTTCCCAAGGGTGATAAAAGTTCTAAGAGCAGTCCGTTGAGGGTGAAAGATGATAATGGTGATACAAAGCAAAGAAAGAAAACTGTTGGTACCAAAACAACTTCACGCAGTTCTGGAACTACCAAAGCTGGAACTAGCACTACACGAAAGAAGAAGGCAAGCTCAAGATATTCAGTGTCGGGAAGATTGCCTAAATTGTAACTAAACTGTATTGTAGAGTAGTCTGGTCTTTGTGTATCACCGTAGAAATGTTAATCTTTATCTATGTCCCCTAGTAATGGTTTTGTCAGTGTATCTTTGTCATCGGCCAATACCAATGGGCATTCACTTTCTCCCTTCCATATTTTGTGCTCCAAAGTATAACTCCTAATCTTCTTACCAGGCCATCTACCATACATGATCTTATTCTCCACAGTTCGTATTACTTTTGCAATTGTATTATCATTCTTATTCTCCTCTCCCGTACATAATGGTAGAATATGCACAGTCAACATGCCATGTAAATTACCAAATACAATATCAGTTAGTAATCGATCTCCCACCATGCATAATTGTGATGGATCATCAACTGTTGGAAAGTGTGCCATCGTCTCATCAAGCCCACCTGGCTTCTTCTCGCTGTGTTTAATAACAGCTATACCCAATGATTCTTCAATTTCTGCACCATCCACAAATCCTGGATCATCATCTGTACCTGCAGAGTTGGATAGAATTGCTACATTCTCCCGTCCGAATGTGTCTTAAAATAATGGACAGCAATTTCAAAGGGTTAGTGAAAGTTCAATACAAAAAATAAACCTTTATCTACTTACCTAATGCAGATTGCAAACCAAATTTAGCTCGGGGATGTAATACATTGGCATATGGTGCAGTCAAGGTATTATCTTTATCAAATATGACTGCTTTAATACCGCAGTGATCTTTTAATGCTTGATAACTAATATCTGATGTATTATTTGTATGAAGGTGAAGGGAACACATCATGTGAGCAAAAAGTGAGCATATGATATGCACAAAATAAAACATACAATACAAGCCACTTACCTGATACTGTGGGTGCAAAGACATGTGGAGCAGCCAAGTATGGCCGTCTAACGACAGATACTAGCGTTGATAGGGCTTTAATATTGACAGATTGTACCATCTTTATTGGATTGAGTATGGTATAATTTAGTATCACTAACGGGTAATTGTGTGGTGTTTGTAGTATCTTCTCGTAGTCTATGCCGCCACTCCAATCGCATACAGTTTCAATACTATAATGAATCTATATAATAATGTATTCTCGTCGCCTGCAATACGTGTTGTCGATGCCAATAGAGCCTAGAGAGCAGATTATGTATAATCAAATCAACACAAATGAAACTTATTCCATAGAAGCTTCTTCCTTCAGTAAAAAATTCCATTCATTGTCTTATTGTTTGTTGTTAATGTTTGTGCCAAAAGGAGGTAGGCAAATGGTCAAATCTCGTCGTCATATAGTAGGCTGCTCATCATGCCGTAAACGATTTGCAACTAGTAGTGGTAAGTGATGGAGTATGATATTTGCAATTATTTATTATACTACTTTCACACAAAAAAACATCTGTTGTTGCTTATCTACTTTACAATGTATATCTCCACAGGATCTACACTATGCCTATCATGTAGACCTGCTACTAAACCACCAGAATTAACATATGGTGGTGATTCGATATCTATATCCAGTGTTGGTAGTAGAAAGAAGAGGAGCATCAATGAAGTGGTCGTTGCCAAAAAAGAAGATGTACCGATTGAGTCATCAAATACAGTAAAAGATGGTAGTACAGCCGACTCTAGTATTAATAGGTTTGTTGATTCATCTACAAATGGTAGTACCGAGTTGATTGAGGCAGCAAGTGATATCAACCTATCAACTGTACGGTGTGAAAATAAAAAGAGAAAACAATTTGGTAGCAGTTCATCTAATGTGGATAGCAGTTGCAATAATTTGCATGCTAAACCATGTGGTAATATTGAATCATGTAATGAGGATAAAAAAGAGATAGTGGAGAAAAGCAGTATGGCTGAGATATCAGCAGTTGTAGAGGTAGCAGCTACAATTCCCAAAGAAACACATGTTATGCAACAATCTAATGCAAAAAAGCAAAAGATTGAGTATGGGTTAGATAGTTTGATGAAGTTTGACGATTCCTTTGATAAGACAGAGAATAGCATGAAGAGTGAATTTAATGAAGATATTAACGATTCCTTTGATATTTCTACCACACATGACACTTCGGAGTATCCAAAACAGACTTCCTCTTCTCCAACAACAGATGAGGAGCAAACGATGTCTCTTGCTAGAAGACCAAAAGTTTCTATTGGTAGTACTGATAATGGTGGACGTCACAGTAGTAGTGACAGCAGTGATGAAGATAGTGAAATGGATGTTATGATTGCACAAGGATCAATGTGGAATGCTGATAAGAAGAGCGAAGAGGAAGATAGTCACCTTGATGATGATGATGATGACTCGGATATTGTATGTCTGGGTACCTCATCTGAATCCCAGCTTGTGGATGAAACTTGTCATTCGATAGAAGGAGAAGAAAGTTCTGAGAATAACACCAATTTATCTCTATCTGAACGGTCAAACTTTCCTATTCATGAAGATTTGAACATTTCATCTCTGCCAGAACAGATAAACTCTCCAAAGAAGGATGTGTGTTACATTTGTGGAACCGACCTTACCCGTATCAAATCGGGCCTGAAGGGTAGAGTTGCACATATGAAACGATGCTCTGCTAAATATGGAGAAACATTAGGTGCTCGTCGAACTATGAATAATGATGGAGATGATGCTGATTTTGTTGAATGGGGCACTGAAAGAAAAGCTACTGCTTTACACGAAGGTCCTGTATCCAATCCATATAAACAACAGTGGCACGGAGATGCTAGTTCTGAGTTGGCATTAAATAAAGGGCAATCAAAGGAGACACAGCAAAAGTCTCAATGGAAGGAACTCTTCAAGAAGCCTGTAAGGTCGTTGACTAATGTGCTAATGTCAGGTGCTAGACAAGCATCCAAAGTCAAAGCAATTACAACCAATTCATCGTCGGCTAGCTCAAAATCTGGCAAGAAACCATATCGAAGAGGTCAATGGAGCTCCAACAATAGTAAAAGGACAGGCAGCTGTCCTAGTTTCAAGCGTATAACTCATACAGACTTTATTTGTGATGGGTTTCAATATGCGTGCAAGTCGTTGTCAGAGAATTATTTCTTAACACATTTTCACAGTGACCATTACGGTGGTATAGGAAAGACCTGGAGTGAAGGCACAATCTACTGTTCATTGCCAACAGCCAATTTAGTTCATACTCAGCTTGGGGTTGATATGAAGTATTTGCATCCCTTACCCAGTAAGTTTGGGGTGAATTTTGTGTGATGAAAAGTGTGCATGAGATGTGCATAAATATTCTCTCAAATATGCATAATCTTATACATCTTCTTCCTCGACCAACCCATTAATCCAGTGAATATACCAACAGTAATTGCTAGTAGAGGCAAGCCCGTCAAGGTCACGCTTTTGAATGCTAATCACTGTCCTGGCGCTATTATGTTTCTCTTTGAAGTAAATAACAGAAAAATCTTGCATGTTGGTGATTTCAGATGGAATGCTGGAATCATGATGCAAATGCCTCAATTGAAGGCATTCAGCAACTCAGCGCTACGCCTTGATGAACTGTTTCTGGATACTACATATTGCAATAAAAAGTATACTCTACCAACTCAAGAAGAGGCCATTAGTGCTGCTATAAAGGTTGCAGACAAGGAGGTTGCAATATCAAAGAAGGGTAAAAACAATAAGACACTCTTCTTATTCGGTAGCTATACTATTGGCAAGGAGAAGATTTACGTGTCAGTGGCTGAACACTTGAAAAAGAAAGTATATGTCGATAAAAGACGGTATAGAATACTCTCCTCCCTTGAATGGCCAAAGGAGCGAATGCAAATCTTCACTACTGACAAGACAGAAACTAATCTGTGGGTTGTGCCGCTTGGTACAGTAAACTTCAAGCAAATGCAAGATCATCTTGAGGAAAGTAACAAGTCAAACTCAAAGAAGGCTCTTACTGCACCTTACGGTAGAGTCGTTGGCTTTAAACCAACTGGTAAGTACCTATCTTCTTACTGTTTAGTTATACCACTTGTAATCTCGTCGCGTTTCACTCATTCTCTAACCCAAATCCACAAGGTTGGACGTACTCTGGACCTAAAGATAAGAATCAAAGGACATTGAGTGGTCTACCACAGCCGAGAAACCTTATCAGCAGTAAAACCAGTGGAAGATTTACAGTACATGGTGTACCCTACTCGGAACACTCTTCCTTTCCTGTGAGTATATATTTGATTGGTGTATACTTTATCACATATCTTTCACCTTCTAACTGTTACATTACAACTTTCATAGGAGCTTGTTGACTGTCTAAGATGTCTTAAACCAAAGAAGATAATCCCAACCGTTTCTGTATCTAAAAGCGAAGAGCAAGTTGAACTACTGTTAAATGAGTTATAGAGAGAAGTAGACTTGATGACTCAGTTCATTGAGTTAACAGTTATGTAGATCCTGGGTTGGTCTGCTACGGTATAAGGATCATTCTTCTGGATAGGTACAACCCATCAAGGAAATTTGAACTCAGTTGTGGCGGACACCACTTTACTGACATACATGAGATGATACTTCAACCTTCAATTGTTTCCTTTCCCTTCACTGGAGTACACTTGCTAGTGAATATCGGCTCCAGCATCTGAACACTCTTATCGTATTCACCAACCAATTTATCAAACTTGAGCTCAAGGCTGTCCTTTTCTTCCATTAGGGTAGTAAGCTCTTCCTCCAATGTCTCCTTCTCCAATTCAACACGCTGGTTCTTCTGTTGGTGCTCCAAGTTTTGATTAGTAAGATGATCAACCTCTAATTCAAGTTGGTGGTTCTTCTTTTGATACTCTAAGAGGTCCTGGTTTTGATTAGTAAGATGATCAATACGGGCAATTAATTCCTGTTCACGACGCATACTAAGATTTTTGTCTTCGCTAGCATTACGAAGTAACAACTTGGCATCATCAAGTCCACTTAAGGCTTCAACCAGGTCATTTCTCATACATTTGACCTCTTCTTTTAAGCTCATAACGCTTGTCAAGTCTTGACGGAGGGCATCGGTTTGATTACGAAATTGAATAACTTCATCATATTTACTTTCCATACCCTCAGTCAATAGCTGCACGGTAACCTCTGGTAGGAAAGATTCAATATTATTAGGAGTAGTCTTGCTCTGGTCGCCTGGTTGAGTAGACAAATTTTGCATTTGCTCAGTTATATCTTCATACTTCTCTTCAAGAAGAAGAATCCTGAGTGCCATCTCCTCCGGTGTAGCCGAAGCAAGGTCAACGGAATTCCTCGTCCTGATCCTTGCCGATCGCCTAGTTGGGGTGAGAGACTTGCGTGAACGTAGGGGTGTGCTTCGCCTTGTGGGCGTTAATGAACGTGGACGTGATGGCATGTTAAGATATATAAAAGAAGAGGAGGAATACTGTGTATGTGTGTGGTTTATAGTTCGGATGATGATGTTATCTCCTTGACTGATCTCTGTTTGCCTTCTTATCAACCTGAGAGATGTTTCCTCTTCTCCATTTTGTTTGATTTTTGCGACTAAAAAAAGATACCGTCGAGTCGACATTTGTAGTTTGGTATGAGGGAAGAATAGCAGTCAGGAGCTTACTCGATGGGAATAAATTTAGCGATAAACGGTATATGGTATCGCTAAAGTGTCCCCGGGGGACAGTTGATCTGTCCTCAAGTGCCCTCTAAGTGTCCCCCAAGTGTCCTCTACTGTCCTCTGCTGTCCCCCAGAGGAAAAGTGTCCTCCAGTTGAGGACAATTAGGATTTGATGAAGTGAAGATAAAAGCGTACCTAATAAGCAGTTAACGAGAGATACGGATTAGTGTTAAAGTGGAGGTAGTAGGGGGCGCTGGAAGAGTAGTAACCTGTCCAACTCATTATAAAGCACTAACGCGTTAACGGAGTAGATATTGGGTATTCGTGAAGGGAGGGGATCGACAAAGGGAGAGGATCGACAAGATAAATACAAAAATACATAAGATGTGCACAAACTATTATCAACAACTATCAGCGCTGGTTATTGCATCTCGTCTCGGATCAACCAATGAATAAATACAATTACAATAGAAAAGTAAAAGTAAAGAATAGTTAATACAAGCACAACCAAACACATCACATGATCTTTAACCTTGTCTCTTGTGTTGTGCAGTCGTCGTTGATGCGTTGAGAAGGAGTTATGTTGTCATTAGAAGTGATCAGCGCTGGATGAGCACACAAGCCGATAATAAGTGTTGATATTTGATTTCTTTTTGCTACCTATATAGTATTGGTCCTCCAGAGGACAGCAGAGGACAATAGAGGACAATAGAGGTGTCCTCTACGTGTCCTCTAGCTGCCGAAGTGTCCTCGGGGGACACTTAAGGTGTCCTCAAGTGTCCCCGGAGGACACCTTCCGTTTATCGCCACTTTTATTCCCATCGAGTAAGCTCCAGCAAGCTGTATTGAATTGTACGGTATGGTATCCGATTACATATTATGCGGTACCGCTGTATGGTAGTTAGAGCTGATGAAAGTATATCATACATATGTGGTATCCTGATTATTTTATATCTCTACTCCCTCGGGCCTTCTGGCTGGGCATATAAAGTAGAGTAATATCGCTTCAGTACAGGCGACGCTTTTGATATTCAATCTCATGCATGTTCTACCTAAATATCTACTCCTCTGTAGAATCTTATCTACTGTGCTATTGTCATCTTATCATGTGGTATTCAATCTACTCCTCCTCCCCAGAGAAAGAAAGAAGACGATCATGGAATGTCCCAAGCCTGCTGAATGCTGCTGTAAAATCCTCGGATAAAGCAGCAAAATGTTCTCGTTCAACTTGTAGCTCTGCATCGGCTTCCTCCTTTTGTTGCTCCAAAATAGCCAATTTAGAAGCACAGTTCTCCACGAATTCAAACAAATCTAGAAGCAATTTCTCATTTTGGAGGGTCTTCTCCACAATCTCCTCTTGGATCTTGCTGATTTCAGCATTCTTCTCGGCAATAAATAGGCTGTTCTCCTTAATACGACGAGAGACATCTGATAGATTCGTGTTGCTTGTGAGGTTGTCAGTCATAGTTGATTTGGAGTTGATGCTGGTTGACTCTGTAACACCAACAGACTCCTCGGCCGAGCTCTTGCTCTTCTCTTTAGGGACAGGAGAAGGGGCAACAGTGATCTCAAATCCTGCCATGGATACGGTCTGTTTGTCTAAATCATTCATTTCCTTTTTGTTGATGTGGGTTGTGTTTTGAGATGAAGATGGCATAAGTTTAAATATAATTTGTGCACATCTTGTGTCATTATCAAATTTACTCTATACTCACCTCGTAATCTAACTTCTTTTCTGATATTGGAGAGGACATCTTGTATATGAATATGAAGTACTGTGTTGTGTGTGTCAAGCTTGAGGTACTAGTGTGGTGTGGGCTGCTCTTCCTCAGAGTGCGACTTAAAGATTTTTCATTCCTCTTTGAGACGTGTTTAGTCACTCGGCTCCTCCACATTGAGCTCTTATTCAATACGCCGTGAGGTATTGGTATTGAAGTAGTGGTGATTAGTAACAACGTTCGAGAACTCAAGTTATCCCATATCATACTAATATCATGGCTAGGACGGCAAATAACACGGAAAAGGTAGAGATTATTAGCAAGGCTGAGATCAAGAAGAGCCAGACCAAGGCGAGCCAGGCAAAGCCTAAAAAGGTGACCCCCACAAGAAGAAGCTCTCTTCGGGTAGCTACAAAGCTTAGCCTGCAATCTAAAGCTAGGAAGAAGAATACTGGACCTATCAAGAAGCGTCTTGTCAAATTAACAGTGGCCTCTTCTCCTTGCAGTGATGCTAGTACGCCTTGTCTCTCGGCAGCGTCTACTCTTCATGGTCTAAAACAGGATGGAAATAAGACCATCAATCAAGATGAAGTAATGAAGGGTACTGATGAGAAAGCAGCAACAAAAGAAGATGTTCATGCAATGAATGGTGACCATAATGCTAGTCAGGGGAAGGAAGCAATAATCGACAGCAACCCAGTCCAAGAAGCGGTGCATGTTAATGATTCATTTTGGGAAGTGCCAGCAACGATTGCAGCAGATGATCCTCAACCTTCCACACCTCCCACGATGCCACTAGAATTTACTTCATCATGTTTCTCTGGCCCATTCATTCAGGGCGACATTGAGCAGTTTCAAAGGAGGACAGGTGAAAGCTTTGCTGGCAAGCAGTTGTTCGATGGAAATGAAGGCGACACTCCTCTTCCTTTTGATACCTCCCCAGACTTGTTTGCTATTTGAAGAGAAGACTGATATATGAG
>Ga0214477_100593_pt1 | contig 24515 bp, 16 predicted proteins | sample M1_20Mar14CPVII9_FD_165058 | JGI IMG/M metagenome (GOLD analysis project Ga0214477, IMG submission 165058) | Marine eukaryotic communities from Monterey Bay, California, United States - M1_20Mar14CPVII9sort6BwellC16 | ecosystem: Environmental > Aquatic > Marine > Unclassified | place: USA...
ACAAATCCAAATAGCGGTTGGAGTTCCCAACTTGTCAGAAATAATGCCAAGGACAAACGGTGATAACGCCGCACCGAAATTCATAACTGTAATATTAACTCCTTGACAAAGTCCACGTTTATCGGGCCAGTAGAAGCTTCATAGTAGATTGTTTTGATGTTTGGGAGATGTGTGTTGAGTGATGAATGAGTTGCTTAGCTTATTGTTCTTGTCTCGTCTCGTATCCTAATTTAATCGTCCTTCTTCTTCTTCTTGCCTGTGGTCTTCTTCTTCTTGCCTGTGCTATTCTTGGTATTTGTCTTGTCTTCTAAAGCCTTCCTCTTGCTTGCTTTGGTGGACTTCTTGGGAGCCTTTAGATTGTTCAGATGAGAAAGTTGTGACAAGTGTGAGATAATTGTTATGACAAGAGAGAAAACATAACATACTACTCACACCGAAGTACTCAATTTTGACTTTCTTGTCTCCAGTCTTCGTTACGCGATCAGTACTAGACTGAATAACATCTTGTTCAAGATTGTCACAGATCTTTTTAAGAGTTGCTTTACTTCCACGGATATTACTGCGTATCCAAGTCCTGTTTCTTGGAGTACCAGACCCACGACACCACTTCTTCTCCTCATCAACATGAACGAGGAAATCCTCACCCGACTTATGCTCACGAGGCTTTGCTGAAGGGCAGTCTGTGGCTTTAAATGCAGCATCTCTAGCTCTCTCTAGAATTGAAGCGCTGTCTTCTGACATGGGTGCACTATTGAAGACTTCTACTGCAGTACGAGCGGCTAATTCAGCAATCTTTTTCTTTTTGTATGTCCCAATCTGTAAACCATCTACTTTGACCTCCTTTGAAAAGATGATGATGAGAGTGTGTGAGACACATGGACAATCAAATACAACCTTGAATAATAACACACTTACGAAATTCCCACTATAAAACAATACAAACGCGGCTTTCCTGTCATTATTTCCATGGGACTTTCCTTCTCTTCACCTCCTGAAGTCGTGGTAACTTCATTGTTGTCCATCATGGCAGCGGCAGCCTCATCATCACCAACAGGAATAACATCATATGCAGGTGCCAACGCCGTCATTATACATTCAAACAAATTGTATGCATCATGCAATATATACTCTGGATCGAGTAACTTCACCACTACCATATTACCCTTATCATCTACACCTGCCATACTCCCCTCTCTTTCATTATTCTTATTTGCAGTATTATTAGTAAAACCAAATGATGTTTGTGATTTACGAATCTGTTTACGATGTGCAGTACGTGCTAAATATAATAAATCCATTTCAATTGCTAATAATATGTAGGATAATACCTCATGCATACCCTGTCTATACCCAATTTCCGAATGATCACGTGCGTATACAAATAGTAATTGTGATATACGATTAGATCGTTCTTTGATACTTAGTTGTATTTCATCTTGTTCATTCTGTTCTTGTTGTAATTTCGTTTGTTCTTCGTTGTAGGATTCTTCTAACATTTCTGCAAAGTTTTCATTGGAATAGACCTTCTTTTTAATACCAGATTTACCAACCTTCCATGCTGATAGTTGAGGATGAGCGGGGGAAGGTAAAGTTGAGTAAGATGCGAGGTATAAAAGTATGCACATCATATGCACATTTTTTCATATCTTTACATACAGATCTGTACTTACAAGTTCTCTTGGCAGCCATCTTCTTTCCATCGTCCACGCCTCTTTCATTATCAGCAAATCTACTATCTTCCTCCCCATCAGCCTCATCATTAACAACAGTATCAAACTTCTTCATCCTATATTCATGATAGATCAAATAATGATCATTCGGTAATCTATCTAAATCTTTCTCAATAACATCTAACACTTCTCTTGTTGAATAATATTCAGCCCATCGACTACCCTTGCATGCTTCTGATTCATTTGTTTTATTCTCTTCATTTTGTTTATTAGTAGTGGATGATTTGGATGTATTAGTGGATTTGGTACGTTCCAATTCAGCAGTGATGCGTTGTTGTAAATTATCTTTGGATTTAGATCGGTCTCTATTCTTATTACCGAATATACCACCCCATTTCTCCTTTGGTCTACTACTACTGCTATCATTACCCTCAGTGTTATTATATTCATTACTCTTCTTACGTTGTAATAATGAACTTAGTGGATCATCACCTAACGATACATGTCTATGATGTAAATTATCATTCTGCTTACTTTGCTGTGAGTTATTACCAACACTGTAATGATCAGCCTCTCTTCCTCCCTCATCAGCTGCAATGGCTGGAAGATTCACGTTTCACGGTTTATGAAGTTGTGAGAGAGATGACAGTAACTTTCTGTTAGTATATATGGTCTTGCAAGGGTAAACAATAAAGGCAATGAACCAAATCGCCCAGACTTCATAGTAAACACACGAGTTCACAGAATAAAACAATACAAAGGCGGACTTTACCAGCGGGAGTACTCTTCCAATAATGCAACTTTTCCAACTCATCATAGTGTGAACGCTGGCATCGTATTTTCAATGCGTTTATTTCTTCTATTGATTTGTACAGTTTCTCTTTCTCTTCTTGTTTATTGTTATTATTGTTTGTTGTGGAAGAAGAGTGAGAAGAAGAGTGATCATCATCAGTGGAAGAAGGAAGTGAAGAAGGGAGGGGTGTATTTAATAGGTTTAGTGATATACGCCATCGTATTGATCGGGGTAATAATGACTTCTTTTTATTGTTAGCTTGCTGTTGTGTTGATGCTGATAGTTTACTAGAAGTAGTACTATTGTTGCTACCCCTTCTACTACTTTTTCGTCTACTTCTTGGTGGACTATTATTATTAGTAGTGCTATTAGAGTTCGTAGATTTCTTATTCTTAGCAGTAGAAGCAGGATGATACTTTGGACTAATACGATTCGGTGATATATGTGTCTGTATATTATTATGTATTAGTGGAGTAGTATTGGTGTTGCTTAGTGGATGTTCAATGATTGATTTGTTAGTTGAAGCAGCTGGTGTTTTTGATGCACTGACATTGATATTGTCAAAGACTAAATCTACACTGTCTGTACTGTTTGTGGAGGATCGACGACGGCTATTAGCATTACTTGTTTGTGATGATGTCCGGCGTGCAGTAGACATGATATATTGGCGTTACTATCACGACTTCATCTGCACAGTAAGATCAACTGATCAATTGGGATTTGCAATGACCTTGTTGAGGGGCTTGCTACTATATCACAGTAATTCTCATAAAATCACTGCCGCCGGTCGTCAATAAGGCTTATATGTATCATTATTATTGCAATAGCGTACCTCTATTCGTATACAACACAAGTTTATCTCTAGCAGTGAATATCGTACGGTGGTGGTCTTGTGAGTACGTATATCATGTCATCTTGTAAGGAGTTTCTTTGATGAAAATGAAAACTGATAATTGGAATATGTAGTATTGATATTACTTCTCTCGATACGTATTAGCAGTTCGGCCGCTCATACGCTGACATATACCCAATACTTCAGTTTTTATACGGTCTTTCCATCAGTGTTGGTCTAGCGTCTGAGATATTGCTATTGATTGATCCTAGCGATATTGTTGAAACTACTATACCGACATAAAATTATTCTTGGAGTTATACAACAATATAAAGATATAAAGTATTGATGATGGCAGAAACACACCAAAAAGACGATGATATTCATATGGATAATGATAATAATGACATTGGAGAGGATGATAGCGATGATGATGATGAGGATGAAGGGCTCGACTTCAATCTAGACGAGACAACATTGCAAATACTAAAACAGAACAAAAGCATCACCTACCTTAGTGTAAAACTGAATAGGTACGACTCTGACGAAGAACCTCCTTTTTTCAATAGTGTTGACTGGAAAGAGGAAGGACATTGTATTACCAACAATACACAACTCAAGACGATCGAAGTATCACACATGTTTCAGCCTTATGTTTTAGGAGAGCAAGGACAAAACTTTCCCACAAGACAACGACTTCAAGACTTCTTCTCATGCGTATATCAAAACAGTTCCATCAAGGATTTCAGTTTCAATTCAATTTGTGTGAGTGACGAGTTTGGTGCGGCTTTAATAGAAGGCTTACAAGGTCACCCGAGTCTCATCGAATTAGCAATTTATGATGGCAAGATTGGAAGCTTAGCATATTGTGCATTAGGGAAGGTATTGAAACACCCAAAGTCCAAAGTGAAGGAACTCCGCCTACACGACAACAATATTGATAATCAGGGGTTTACAGCTTTATGTGATTCCTTATTGGGTAACAGTAGAATGAAGAGGCTATCCCTTGACAGAAATGATCAAATTACGTCTGGTTGGAGGGCACTTTCGACCGTTCTGAAGCACCCATGCTGCAAATTGGTTGACTTAGGACTAAATAATACTGGGATTAATGACGAGGGTGCAGATGTATTAGGAACTGCTCTGGCTAGTTCGTCAGTGAGTTCTTTAAATCTGTCAAACAACAAATCGATCAGCAGTGAAGGGTGGCAAACCTTTACAAGTGGCCCCAGGAGGGCCGGCAGTTTTCATGGGCAAGCTTCATCAAACAATGCCAAACAACCACTATTGCAGCACCTACATGATGGCATACCCCCACTTGATGGCCAAACATGCCTGTTCAAAATATTTAGTCCTCCCTCACAGATGTGATCGCCAAATGTCGCCAAACGGATTATTCTTCTACAATGGGCTTCTGTGTAATTAATAGCGTCGAGATGATGCTGCTCTGCTACGAGAGTATGAACGTCAAATAGAAAGTCAACCTCCTCAATATAACATCATTTGACGTCTTTGCTATATCACGAAATGAACCGCCGCTGACTATTGATAAGAACATCATAATAGATAGAATATACCTACCATCAAAAACGATGAACAACATGAAGCGTCGTCGACCATTCCACTTGAATGCATGGAATGTGTACACTAAAAGAAGATCCATAGAGATATTCAATAAAGAAAATGATTTTACTGACGTCAACGAGTTCAAGGAGTATATCAATAAATACAAACCATTTGATAAGAAGAGACAGCATAAGAAGAAAACTATCAAAAATGAGAATGCATACTACATAGATCCCAAGACAGAGGAGAAAAAGAAAGTAGAAACATTTGAACATTTCAGATTGATGGCTCTACAAGATTGGAATAGTATGACGGAGGACGACAAGGCTGTATATAGAAGTATTGCATTAGATATGAACAAGCAATCTAAAGGAGAGATAGTAGATGATTGTTCATTAAACCAGCGATGTAAAGAGGAGGTAGATAGACATCAGGTAGATAGATGCTTCAAATCGGACCTATTAGTATTGCAATATCAGGCCCAACAGTTACAAAAAGGCATAGATGCAATGATATCTAAGCAGTAATTGCTTTTGCTAGGCTAGTAGATTATGTCTAATTCCTTAATGACCCAACTACTCAATCAAAAAGATATATTATTAGATGTAGATAGCTAGGCAGCACGTAGACAAGCACACCTACTATTTTAACAATTAAATTACTCGTCCTTGTGTTGTGTTGCGTTTTATGTATACTTGTAGTACACAAGTGTGGGGGGCATATACATATCATATATTCGTATGCCTCAATCACCATATATCTATCTCCTCCCTTCTTTTATTGTTTTGAATATATTCTTCTTCAACATCACGGCCGTCTCGAAAACAAAGTATACCATGTATCATACTAACATCAAACGAGCAGTCATTCGGCAATGTGAGAATGAGTAGTGATGGCGGCAGAGAGTAAATAAATAACACTTACCACTCTTCACCAGAACCTATGTTTGTTGTTATTGTATCATATCTCATATATTACGAACGCCCCTGGTTGATTGTTGTATATTGCAATGCCTCTTTCACTTGGATGTTATCAAACTATCGTCCATCGATTATACTTGTCTTTGCAAATCAATATTACATCATCATAATCTTGTTTCTCATATCGTGTCATCATTTCTGATGCATCCGGCTAGAGCACAAACACATTGCAATATCTACACTACCTCCTCAGATATGGCCGATGTACATCTATACCTATCTATTATGATTGTAATTGCAATATTTCATTTATCTTCGGCAGGAAGAGAACATCATTTTGCAATTCGAAGGTGATGTTGATGGGTGACGGATCTACCCACCTCATCCTATCCATATCTCAGACCCTCGAATAGACGCTGCAAGCCATAACCATAACACAATATTCGTCTTTACTGGCATCTGTCCCAACAAAGTTAACTGAGTAGGTCGTAGTGCCGCCGCCGCCGCTTAGTAGAAGTAGAAGAGAGATCAGAGATATATTACAAATTTTGTATCTATTGGGGAGAAATCACTTGACAATCAAAAATTCGGCGAGACATATATAATGCAAATTGCAATTTAACAGAACTGTTAGACCATACCAGCGCTTTGCGAGCTAAGGGGAGAGTGATGCCGTCTGAATGAATCCATATCATAAAGGTGCATGCATTCATGAGCTCTTTTTGAAGATACCGTCTGTAAATGAAGATTGTTGTTCGTGTTGGTCTTGGTATCGTGCGTATTTGTCACGCAATTAAACAAAAAGGGGTCCTATCTATTCTACCAAAAATAGAGTTTTTTTCAACCTTATTCATAAGGTTTTAACATGAAAACTGATGAATCAGTTGTCACAAACTTCAATAGAAAATCTGAGCCTCTATGGTAACAACATTGATGCCAATGGATTGGCTGCATTCACTAGTATTGGTACATTAAAATCTTTGGATCTCAGCGATACCAAGATTGATGATACCGCTTTATCTTCGTTGGCTAATGTGTGTTGTAATATGAAGTCCTTAGATATTACTTACAATCCATCAATTACCCCATCAGGATGGCGATCCTTCTTCAACTCATTGCGAATGAGGGAAGCTCAATTGGCGAGTCTTAGTATCTCGCACAACAAAGTTGGTAATGTAGGTGTCACTGCCCTAGGAGGATTATTAAGTAATATGAGTACATTGAATGCATTACAGATGAGTCGTATGGCATACTCTACCGACTCTGACAGTATTACTTCACAAGGATGGGTATCATTGTTCACGTCGTTGCAAGATTCCAACTTGAATCTGGTAAACCTGACTCTTCAAAACAACAACATAAGTGATGAAGGTTTGCAACAATTGGTACGCTTAGCTTCAAGTATGACCTCTCTAAAGGAACTCAACTTGGGATTGAATTTCACAGTGAATCCTATTGGCTGGCAAGCTCTTACGGGCTATCTCCAAAGTCCCTCCTGTGCATTAGAAGATCTCCATATTGATAATAACGATGTAAATGACGACACAGTGGTTGCATTTGCTAGTGCCTTGGCACAAAACAAAACTTTAAAATGGCTCGGTCTTCATGAATGCTGTTCATTTTCTAATGAGGAAGGCAATGACTCGATCACCGAGAGAGGATGGTCAGCTGTTTCTACCCTTGTCTGTAACAAATCAAGTATTATGGATACCTACAACTCTAACCATAAATTGTTCGTTGATTACTCGGACGACAATGAATTGCTTCCCGATGATCTTTCTTCATTGTTAGATCTGAATGGAAACAAAGATAAAGCAGAAGTTGCACGTCAGAAGATATTCCAAACCCACTTTTCTGATACATCAAACATTCAAGAGTTGCTTGACATGGAATTAGAAGTGTTGCCGACAGCTATTGCTTGGATTGGGAGGCCGAAGCATATTGGTTGGGAAGGTAAGAATGTGTCAGGATTGTCAACTATGTTCAATCTAGTGAGGAGACTGCCAGATTTGTTTGATTCTAATGCTCAAAAGAAGTCATCTGCGGCAAAGAGAAAGCGTGATATGCCCATCTAGGTGTAGATAAGTACTCGTAAACAGAAAAGGTTACGATATATCAATAATCAATTATTATGTTATCTAGGATATCAAGACATGAACTGACAAAACTATTGTGCAAACATATACATATTTATTCCTCGTGCATCGTGTGGTACGAACCCACCCCTTTGTGGTACTCCTCGTGCATACTAATCGTCGGTGGGGACAAATGTTGGGTAATAAGTTGGAGTGTATGTCCTTCGTGGTGGTGGCGGTGGTGGAGGAGGACGGATCACATTTATCATTTCATATGCAGCCCTCTGTCCACTTTCCCAAGCACCAGTTACTGTGCCATAAGCTCCTGAGGCGGCCTCCCCCGCGAACGATACACGACCAACTCGTTGTCTCAACTTATATGAATCGTTTGCAAAGTTCCTTTTCAACTTTTGAAAACTATATGCACCGAGCACATTTGGATCTTGACCCCATCTTGTGATGAATACTTTATCAGGTCGTGTTATAGTTGGATACATGGAATGTAAGTTTCTCATAATCACATCATCCAATATTTCTTCATCCGTCTGTGATTCCATGTCTCTTGCATCTTGAGCACCCACCCAACCGACTAAAACTGCTTTGTCCTTGAATTGGGTTGGATTGAAGAATGTCGTCCAGCGGCCACTACTCTCGGCAGCTGGTGTGATCAATTGAAACCATGGTTTGTTCACTGGCCAAACGACTGATCGTTTGTTTTCCCATAACATTATACACTTGTTAGCTATGCCGAATCCCATATTTTTAATGACATCCTCCTTCCAACTTGGTAGAGTAGGAACAAATCCTATTGCTCTTGACTTGAGCACCCCAAGTGACACTGTGACCAAGGTAGTCTTGGCCTTTACCGAGATCATATAACCATTCTCATCAATATACTTGATAGTTTGATAAGGTTTATCTTCTTCTGAATTGATTTCAAACACCTTGGAGTTGAGTTTGATCTTTGATTGAAATGGAGCCGCGACTTTGGCTGCCAAGTTGCCGTAACCTACTCCTCGATAACTCATATAATGTTCAGCATTTCCAGAATCGCCAGGTCTCATTGATTTCCAATCTAAAAGTTTGTCTTTATCACCAGAGTATGATATTTCACTTGTAGATGCCATCAAGTTGATAAACTGTCTAGCCTCATTATCATCCTGGAGATACTCAGCTTTGAATTGTTCAGCGGCATCATAATAACTTTGCCAATTTGGTTTATACCTTAGGAAAGCCTGCCATGATCTTCTCAACTCGTTAACCTCTTCATTTGTCATCACTTGTGCACTTCCATCAGTATTTGACATGTAGTATTGAGTGTTGTCGGCAGTAAGATACCCGTCCTGCCGTGTGCTTAGATCAACACCATTCAATAACCCACTTCTTCTCAAGTATGCTTCCAATCCGTTATCATCGTATTGCCATTCAGATCCAAAATCTAACGGTACATTATTATAATTACCAACCTGTTGTGGATTATTAATAGAATCATCGACCATGTTGATTGTCTTGGATCTACCACCAATATAGTCAGCAGACTCAAGTATGAGAATGTTGTTGATACCTCTATCGATCAATGTTCTTGTGGCACTTATGCCTGACCAGCCGGCGCCTACTATCACTGCATCATATGACTCCATTGGTGCTGATGATGATGATTCTAGTTCACCACACCATAATCGAGCTTGATTCGAAGGCACTTCCTCAGTGACCATTTCGCCTACACTACCACCATTTGAAAAGTATGCCTTTTGTATTCCAACATTGTTTGTTTTAGTAAAGCATCCTTTTGTTTGGAAGGTGCCTTTATAGAATTGTACATTCATATCAGCGGCGGCAGTTTGGCATGATGATTCGGTTAGACATGGACGAAAGCTTTTGAGTTTCGTGACTGGTGGTAGAGGAGTTGGTTTACCATCAGTAACACTAAACTTGTACTCTCTTTCTTTGTAATTATCATCGTCTGACGATTGCAATACAACAATACCATTAACTTTAACAATCCAACTACCATTACCAAATGAACAGCAGATACCATCTGATGATAAATCATACCATTTAATATAATATTGACCAATTGGTAAACATAAATTACCTTGGTATGTGGTTGTGTCCTCATACTTGTTGGGGATGGGAGGTCCGTATGCTATTCTCTCATTGTTGCTGTTATATAGTGACCATTGGGTTTCATATCCATACCAATCTGTTGTTAGTTTCATATTCCATAATCCTTGACCTGATTGACAGCTATTAGAGCTACGTTGCATTGATAGTATTGATGGTGCACCACTGGCAACTTGAGTGGATGCTACAAGGAAATGCGATGTGTTATTATCAATTTTAATTTCATAATTTGCAGTAGTGAACTTGTCTTTCTCGTAATGTTGGCGATCTTTATGTCTCGGCTTTGTTGCAAACGATATAATAACAATTGCAATACATAAAAACAAAATCAGTAGCGCTATTGAAGTAATGAGTTGTTTCTTCTTCTTAGTATAGAAGGACGACGTTGGTGGTGCACCATCTTCATCGTTTTCTCCTCCTTTATGTTCATCTATCATCATAATTTTATGGTGTATTGCAAGCCAGCTAGCACTATGATATGCGCATATCCATTGTCATAATTATATCAAAGTAAACTAGCGGTATGATACAAATCAATTATCATAATATAATACTATATGATTTATGGGTACGTAAATAACGAATAAGATTGTTGATTGCAGCCATTATTATTTCCGACTCCATTTGCAAAAGAGATTTTGGTGCACCTCAAGTCAAAAGTTAACTTTTGTTGGTATAACTGCCGATATTAGTGTAACACCAAGCCCTCAACAATAGTGAATGATCAGCGTATATCCGATCTATTCATGCACTGCTGCCGCTCTGATACTTACACTATGGACATCACCACGCACCACGAATTGCATGAACCAACATTTCGGGACCACTACCATGCAAATATGAACTGCACTTTCTTTCTTATCAAGAGATAGAAACGGACGGACTGATAACTGAGGGTCGAGATATGATATATATGCTGTATCAATGATAGCTAGCTAGGTAGGAGGATGATTGGATAACCATTGTTTGTATGTGAGGTATCCTTTACTTTTATGAGAGTATATGCATGAAGTGTGTGTTAGTTGTTAGTGTTATCGTGACTTAGTATGTATCGATATGTGTGCATGTTAAGAAGGGATGGTTATTGATAGGAGCAAAGTACTACAATAGCACATTGATATAATATACAGCCAGTGTATTTACCTACCCCAAGAGTTGGATAGTAAATACACCTACTATACGTACATACTAAAAACCTATTTCCCAACATGTCAAACAATAATAGTACTAATAATATCGTTGAGGCTGATACTGACGAGGACGACGAAGACGAATTCTTTTCGAATGTCGGTTTTAACAATGAAATATTGCAACGACTAAAGCAGAATGATCCATCTGTTCTTGGTCTTCACATACCATTGAGATATGATGAAAATGGCGAATATTTGTTTATCAATAATATTGATTGGAAAAGGGATGGTGATTGTATATCGAATAATACACGTCTAAAAAGGCTATATACAACCTATTATGGTAGCCCAGCTGATGATGGAATACAATATATTTTGGGTGAGGAAGGACATAACTTACCAACAAGGCAAAAACTTCAAGACTTCTTCTCATGCATATATCGAAACAGTTCCATTAATGAAATCATTATCAGTGAAATGACGATTAATGATGAGTTTGGTGCGGCTTTGATTGAAGGATTAAGTGGACATACAAGTCTCACAGAATTAGAAATAGTTAATGCTGGAATAGGAAGCATCGGATATAGAGCGATAGGGAATATATTGAAACACCCGGAGTCCAAATTGAAAGAAATCTGCCTTCCTGGCTGCCAACTTGATATGGAGGGGCTCAGTATTTTATGCAACGCAATAGTGGGAAACAGCAAATTGAAGAAGCTGTGTTTGAAGGAAAATAGGATAGCTGATGAGGGTTTAGATGTATTAGGTAGTGCTCTATGTGGATCATCGGTAGAGGCTCTTGACCTATCACATAACTTCTCTATCAGCAGCAGAGGTTGGCACACGTTCCTTGGTCTCTTAGAACAAACATCAATAAAGAATTTGATACTTGAAGGGGATATAAAGACCGAGATTGATGATACCGGTTTAGCTATCTTGGCTAATAATCGTGCATTGAAGTCCTTGGATCTGAGTGATAACGCCCAATTCATATCTATATCAGGATGGCGGACATTCTTCAGTACAATGCAAAGAAGAGGTACTCAACTAGTGAAGCTTGATATTTCAAGATGTCAAATTGGCAATAGAAGTAGTGAAGCTCTTGGTAGTTTATTGAGCAGTATGAATTCATTGAAAGAACTCAATATGTCTCATGAAAACATTACGTCACAAGGCTGGCAGACGTTGTTCACGTCGTTACATGGTTCAAACTTACACCTGGTAAAGCTACATCTTAGCGGAAATACAATTGACGATGAAGGAATACAACTGTTGATACCGTTACTTTCAAACATGATCTCTCTAAAGGAACTAAAATTGAGTAGCAACAAACGGGTGACGCCTACCGGCTGGCAAGCACTATCTGACTTCCTCCGAAGTCCCAACTTTGTATTAGAACGACTCTTTTTAGATAACAACAATATTGATGATGATACTCTGATTACATTTGCAAGTGCCTTGACGGATAACAAAACTTTGGAATGGCTTGATGTAGAACAAGTACCACCTCAGATGAAGACGAAGACGAAGACGAGGATGATCTAATCTTGGACTTGATTACCAAGAGAGGATGGTTAGCTGTTTCTAATCTTGTCTGCAATAAGAGAAGTATATTGGATACCTACACCTCCAACCATGTTCTTCGATACCTTGGCGATTACTACTGTGATGGGATTGGTGATGAAATGTATCCATATTTGGTACTAAATGAGAACAAATACAAGACAGAAGTTACACGTCAGAAAATACTACTAACTCACTTCTCGGGTAGTGGAGATGATGATAAATCAAACATGCAAGAGCTGCTCGATATGGAGTTGGAGGTGATGCCGACAGCTATTTCGTGGATTGGTAGACCTGTGGCTATTCATTGGAAAGGCAAGAACGTATCTGGTTTGTCTCTTTTGTATAATCTAGTGAGGAAGATACCAGATCTGTTCGATTCAGGTGGTGCTCAAAAGAAGTCTACGAAGAGGAAGAGGAACTGAAAAGTGTATATCATATGTTACAGTATAGAATAAAGAATGAAAAGTTGTTTGGAAATGCTTGAACCTCAACTTTCTCATCATAAACCGTCCCTCTGACTTTGAACATATGATATGTTTATCTTCAGTATCCACAGCGGAGCTCCTCATTCATCATTTTACACAAGTATTAAGTATTACACATTTATCCCCACATCTCCTCTCATTCCTCTTACACAAGTACCATATTCTTCCTTCTCTATCTCTTTCCTTCTATGACTCTTCCTCCCTAAAAGGAGTTTACACAGTTTTCATGCTCAATAAACTCTCATAATAACTAGCCGCCTTCGGCGGGCTAGCGCTGCGCGAATTAAAGTGTTGCTGTTATTAAAGTATTAAATGTTGAAAAGTGGTTACATAAGACAGGCGCAATGAAATTCCCAGACAGGTCAGGATGGGAGTTAAATTTTGTTAGTGAATTCAATGTGAAATATTAACTCCCATTTAACCTACCCAGGAATTTCATTGCGCCAGCCTTACATCTTAAAATAGAGGTGCAACATAATGCTAGTAGTATTATACTTACTTAGCTCTTAAAAGCTTTCTCGTAAGCTCATTCAAATTATCGCTCAAAGTTCTAAATTAGTCAATGCTCGCCTAAAATAACAAACATCTTAGAATACTGTAACTTTTTACTAACAAATATCTTCTTTTTGTTAGTGACAAGAAGTGTGCGTCCCAGTAAATGACGCCACAAACAAACATATTCTAATTTGGGATTTGGCGATAATATTATCGCTAAAAGGACCCATAAAGGTTGTGCTTTCATTATTACTTGGCCACATAATATATCATACTTATGAAAAGAAGTCCATCCACCGACTCCTTCCATATGTACTATATGAGTACTAACAACGATGCTGTCTAATATAGAAACTAAATGTCAATTAACATTCCACGGATCGGCTGCCAACTCTTGTCCACATTCTTTACTTTGGGTTCGTGCTCCGCTCCCTCTACCACAAACTCTTTATCAGCAACCACTAACAATTGCAATAATGATGATAACAACACAAAAGAAGAGAGTAATAATGAGGAGTTGGTAGACACAATAATATATGCATCAAGCGGTATAATAAACATTGCAACTTCCTACCCACCTTCTTCTTCTACTAATAACAACAATACATCAATAACAAATTATAATAATGTAACAAGTGTAAATGAAACATTGGTAACACGTACGTTAGATTATTCATTGATAGAGGCTTCTGAAGGTGAAGGAGAGGGTAAGAAGAAACTATTGGCAAGAGGTGAGGCAGTGGAAGATGCAGCTGCAAATCGATCTATCACTGCTCTATCTTGGGTGTCAACAAATTCAAATACTGACAATAATAATGACAATAATAATAATAGTGTAAAGAAGGAAGAGAATGAAGTGTACGGTATAATAGCAGCCTACTCAGACGGTACTGTTACCTCCCATCGATATCATAATAACTTATGGAGTGAACATGTTATAGTTGGTAATGACCCTCTCAACCCTGCTACTAACAATAATGACAACAATACGAACAATAGGATATACATACACAATTATCAAGAATCATTAAACAAATCTAAATTACATGAATCAATATCAGGAAAGTTTGTATTGCTTGCTTTATCATGTGATTTCGTGTGTTCAGTATAAAGTCTCGGTGATTTGAACTTTTTCATTTGAACTTTATGTGCCTTCATTTGATTGCCTTTGCAAACCACATGTACTAACATATGTTACTATCTCCTCTCTTTCATCTTTATAAACCGTGATAACACACATATTCCAGACATATCATGTATACAATTAGATTATAACACTTGGTTAATTGTTACCACGAGCTGTGTTGGTATCTATTTACATATTAGTTATGTTACCAATGAAGATGATGGAAAGGGAGGAGGTATAGATATGGTATATACACATGAGATTAATTCCAATGGATTTGCAAGTGTTGAGTTACTCTCGTCAACTTTACCCTCCTCTTCCTCTACTTCATCAACCAATAAAGGTGGTAGTAGTAATGAAAAGACATGCTATCTCTTCGCGGGGAGTGCAAATCCCAAGAATAATAAGATATATGTCTATACCATACCTTATTGTACTACATCTGATGTCAGTGCGGCATCAGAAGGCAAAAGTAGTGGTGGTGCAAGTGGAAGTAAGAAAGAGGCATGGGTAAACTTACCATCATTGGAAATTAGTGAACCATTATATCATGGTAATTTGTTAGGACATCAGGATTGGATTACTTGTTTTAGTTGGTTGAGTGATTTTAATACTACTTCATCAACTAGTAGTAGTGGTGGAGTAGGAGGTAGTGATTGTAGTTTATTGGCAAGTTCAGGACATGATGCCAAGATTCGTTTATGGAAATTTTCAACTTATACATCAACTTCTACTGATAATGTGTCCGCCGCCGAGCTGGGTAAGGAAGAAGAAGACATGGCAGTAGTATCAGATAGTGATGATGATGAAGCGAACATTGATGATTTAGAAGAGGAGGAGGGTGAGGCACGATTAGTTATTAATCATTCTTCTGGAAATAGTGATAGTAGTAGTAATATAACTACTGCTGTATCATTAGAGGCATTACTATTGGGACACGAGGAGGCGGTAACTTCATTAACCTGGCGTCAAACAACCAGTAACAAGAAGGAGAAGCCATGTTTATTAAGTTCAAGTATGGATAGGACAATCCTACTATGGATGGAAGAATCTAATGAAGAAGAAGGCGAAGGGGTTGGAAGCGGTGGAGGAGTATGGGTGCCAATCTCCCGAGTAGGATCCGCGGGTGGTATATTAGGTGGATCAATTGGTGCTTCACTAATGGGATTTGTAGATGCCACGTTTTCTCCTACGGATGCCACACGTATCGTTGGACATGGATATGGTGGTTCGATACATTTTTGGACACAGGTCGTGAATCCTGAGAAGAAGAAGACCGCAGCAGTGAATGTAATGAATGCCATTGAAAAGGAGGTTGAAACTGAGGAGAAGATCGAGGACGATACTCCCGATGAGGATGACACCAATCCGCCACAAGCCTTTGAATGGGCACCGCCCAGTGATGAAACTACTACAGATACCCCTCAAGAGGTAGAGGATGTGGATGAAGAAGATGATATACTTGCCACAGCACGATGGGTAGCCGATCCATGCATCACGGGACACTTTCGTTCCGTGGAAGATATGGCATGGGAATCCAATGGCGAGTATTTACTAACAACAAGCTCCGATCAGACTACACGACTATGGACGGAGGTTCCTGTAGCAGCATCCGATAATCAATGTCGTTGGGTTGAGGTTGGTAGGCCACAAGTGCATGGGTACGATATGACATCCATCGTTTGTATAGGAGGAGAGGATGATAGTGGTATGGGTGATGGTGAACCATGTCATCGATTTGTTAGTGGTGCCGATGAAAAGGTATTACGAGTCTTTGATGCACCGTCGTCAACATTACGAGTACTTCAATCTATTAAACAAGCACGGGGTGACAATACAAGTAACAAGGAGGGCTCTGATGGAGAGAATCAATCCTCATCGTGGAGAGTTGAACGAGCATTCATGCCATCATTAGGGTTGACCAACAAGGCCACTGCCGATCCAGAAGATCAGGAGGTTAGTAAATTTGGCCCAGTTGACGATAACGATGACGTTGCCCAGCCACTAGATTCAAAAACGACGAGATCTACTACATTACAGTATCCAAATGTAGAACGAGATCTAGCCGTTACGACGTTATGGCCAGAGTCAAGAAAGTTATTCGGTCATGAATCTGAGCTCGTTTGTTTAGCGTCATATCGTGCCCCTTCAGGCATGTCTTCATTAGTAGCATCCTCGTGCAAGGCTCGAAATGATGTTGAGAGTGCAGCTATTCGACTATGGGATGCTAAGAAAGGAAAGTGTGTAGGCATCTTAAAGGGCGGTCATCGATCAACCGTCTCAACTATGTCATTCTCACAAGATGGCAAATACCTTGCCTCATCTGGAAAAGATCGTAGAATTTGTATTTGGAAGAGAGTCGGTGACATTAATAACCAAGACGATGGCCTAAGCTACGAACTATCCGCGGCAGCCGATTCGGCACACAAGCGAATCGTATGGTCAGTCCACTTCTGCCCCAAGAGACCTGATATACTCGCCTCTGGCTCAAGAGATGGTTTCGTCAAGATATGGCGTGTTTTAGAAGGAGATGATGGCTCTCTAGAAATGATGGAAATGGAGTTGTGTCGCTTTGAACCCTTATCCAAGCCTGGCATCAAGAATCCAGTCACTGCTGTGGCATTTGCTGACGATATTATCGAAGGCACTACTGATTATGGAATCTTAAGTATTGGTACAGAAAGTGGCCGCATTGAAGTCTGGGCCGTTCCCATCTCATCAAGTGAAGAATCTACTGCAGCTTCCACACTCTTATATGTACTATCTCCTAATGAAAGTCATTTTGATACAGTCAAAAAGGTTGCTTGGAGACTATCAACTGCGTCAACCGAAGATGATGAAGAAGATATGTTAAATCTAACACTTGCAAGTTGCGGCCAAGACAATGGGGTGCGTATATTCAAGTTGACAATAAAGAGAAGTGAATCTCCTCCTGATAAGGATGCAGTAGAAGAAATAAAAGAAGCTCCAACCAATGTTAATATCGTGGAATGTGGTCCAAAGAAGAAACTGATATGTCTTGTATCGAATGGATGTCATGACAGGATTCAATCAGCAAACCAATCAAAAGCCCTAGATTGGTTCACTGCAAGGAAGGTGCCTCATACTGTCGTGGATGGCATGGATCCAGAGCAGCGAGAAGTGCGGAATAAGTTATTCGGTATTAGTGGCATCCGTGGGAACTACCCTCAGTTCTTCTTTGAGTTGGAAGATGGCACCCAAAACTTCTTTGGTAACTTTGCAAAGATAGAAGAATTGAATGAGACAAATGATATACCAAAGGAGTTATTGGAACAGCATCCCGAGATAGAAACATGGGATAAGGTGTTTAGAGACTGCACATAGTAGTAATTTAAATAATCAGTTTAGTCTTAACCAACTTGAATACAATGAGAAGTTGATCTCTTTCTCTAAACATCGCGCTTCCTCTTTGCAACCTTTCTTTGGGGACTAGCATCAAATAAATCGGGTACCCTCCTTATCAAATTGAACATGGTTGACAATCCAGACACTTTCTTACCCGTCCAATCTATAGGTACAGGCCTCCCAATCCAAGCAATAACAGTAGGCATCACTTCCAGATCGAGATCAAGAAACTCTTGCATGCCTTTCGATTCATCAGTTGAGAAGTGAGTAAGTAGAATCTTTTGACGAGCAACTTCTACCTTGTCCTTATTATAGTTTAATTTCAAACAGTAAACTTCGTCATCGTCGCTATTAGAAACATAATTGAGTGTATGGTTTGAGTTATAAGTATCCATGATACTTCTTTTGTTGCAAACTAGAGTTGAAACAGCCGACCATCCCCTCTCAGTGATTAACTCATTGTCATCCTCATCACAGCAACCAAAAAGATCAAGACATTCTAATGTTCTGTTATGTGCCAAGGCACTAGAAAATGCAACTACTGTATCATCGTTGATATTATTGTCGCCCAGATAAAGATCTTCTACTGCAAAGTTCGGACTCTGAAGATATCCGGTGAGAGCTTGCCAGCCACTCGGCGTAGCCACTTCATTCTCACTCAAACTTAGGTGCTTCAACGTGGTCATTCTTGACAGTAAGGGTATCAAGTGCTGAATACTATCATCATCAATATTGTTATGACCACCTAAGTCCAACCTCGAAAGGTCTAAGTTGGAATCTTGTAATGTGTTGAAAAATGTTTGCCATCCTTGTGCAGTGATTCTGTTAGAGACGTCGTATACGCCAAACATCTTCAATGTTTTCAAACTGCTTATATGGCTCAACAGGCCACCAAGAGCAGCGACACCTTCATTGCCAATCCGATTAAAGGAGATATCTAGCTTCTTCAACTGAATTCTTCTGGTTTGTAATGAGTTGAAGAATGACCGCCACCCCGAGGGAGTAATTGCTTTGTTGCTACACAGATCCAAAGACTTCAACGTACCAATCCTAGCTAATCCAGCTACGCCATCATCATTAATTCCATTGAATCCGAGTTTCAGCGTTTCTGTTGGGGTTTGTGGTAACTTATTGAGTAATGACTGCCAGCCATAAATACTGATAATTCTATTATGTGACAGATCCAAAGTCTTCACTGATGAACCACGAAGAGCACTTCCCAAGATGTCCGCTCTCTCGTCATTAATCCCAGTATCACAAAGTTGCAAGTGAATCAATTGGCAATTAGTATGAAGTATGACTGTTGAAAGAGCTCTCCAACCAACTGATGTAATTTGGTCATTGCCGTCAAGGCATAACCTCTTCAATGTGCTGTTGCCCAGTAATCCATCACATAAAATACCGAGTCCATTATCATCAAGTTTGCAACGAAGATGAAGATCTTTCAATTTGGACTGTGAATGTTTCAATATCGTGCCTAATGCAGTGCACCCTGTAATTCCCAGTCTAGATTGGTCAATAGTATTGTAACCAAGTTCAATATCTAGCCTTGTGAGACTGGAGTGGCCACATAGTCCTTCAATCAAACCCGCACCAAACTCATCAACGATACAGCAGTTATATATTTCAACGTGTTTAATGCAGCTGTTCCGATATATACACGAGAAGAATGCTCGTATTTTCTGTCTAGTAGGTAATTTGTTTCCTTCCTCCTCTCCCAAAATATATGGTTGTTCGTGTGATCTTCCTAAACATCTTCCATGATAACTTATCATCAGCCCCTTGAGATGTTTATTACTAGATAGCCAATCACCATTATATATCCAATTAACGAAGTTGAAGTAACACTGTCGGTCTTCATTATAATTCAACTGCACATCAATTTTGGTAATAGTTGGATCATTTTGCTTAAGTTTTTGGTGTACTTTGTAATCGAAAACTGTGTAATCATCTTCATCATCATCACTATTATATTCACTATTATCATCAACATTATTCTCATTGTTCTGAATAGTATCATCTCGACCATTAGTGTCCGCCATCTTTGTTTAGTTGTTGTTTGGGCTGTGAACTATGCCGTTATAGTAGGATACCTTAGTATAATATATAGTGTTAATTATTAATTGTATAGCAAAAAATCGTTCGGGTTCAACTAATACCAAATCTCTGTCGCCTTAGAAAGCATAAATGAAAAGAGTGTTGAAAACTGATTTAATGTGTATACTACGAGTGTACGAAAGTACTTAATTCAATACCAATCGATGATCTACCTATTGCTCACTAGCACAAGTACAATATTTTCTTCATTTTAAAAGGGGGTGAGTTCTTTATTTATTCGGAATATGTATCGACCTTTCCTTTGAGAAGTAATAGTGAGAAAATTTTGCCTAATCAAATAGTGAGAAAATCTGCCTACGTGGCCATCAAGCATCCTCTCATGAGAGTTGAGTGAAGACTCACGTGCTTCAAGCCATCCATCCAAATAATAATAATTAGAGGTGTCAGAGAGGAAGTGTATCACTATTGTCTATCAGTACTGGTATTATCATTTGCAAAGCCATTGATCTTCAGCCGTCTCTCTTCTACTTCGTATCTACCTACTTCTCTTGACATTTATTTTTTAGTCGCAATTGGTGAGTGTTTCATTGTAGTTTGTATTGAGTTGTTGTATCGTCGCCATCATAGCAATACATCATTGCAAATATCGGTGTTTGATTGTTTGACTCCCTACAACATACGGTATGCTAGTACTCGATATGGATAAATCAACAACGAGAATTTGCTCACATCTTGTGCACAGAATATCGTTGTCATTGCTCGACTTATTATCCTAAACTATCATCACTCTCCTCATTAGCAGAGAACATAAATATAACAATACATTACATAATATAAACAAACAAGATGACATATGCAACAGCTACATTACGTCGTTCAACTCTCTTATCCAAACGAGTAACCAAGGATACCTTAAGCAAATCACTCTCCTCAATAACTTCGTCACGCACATTCTCCACAGACTCAAAGCATGCCAAACCAACATCATTCGCTACCAAGTGTGCCTCTCTCTATCACCCATCACCCAAGGCTAATAGAGGATTAGCACCACCAATCTACTTCGGGTCAACATATACATTAGATAATGCCGATCACGGTGCCCGGTTACATGACAAGCAAGAAGGTGCATTTACAGATGATGATGGATTTGTATATAGTCGATGGGGTAGTCCAACGAATGAAGCGGCAGCGAAGCAAATTGCAGCATTGGAGGGTGTAGATGATCGACATTTAAGTGAGGGTGGAAGTGGTGGTACTATGTTATTTGGTAGCGGAATGTCAGGTATTACGTCGGCTCTAATGTCTGTACTCAAAGCTGGTGATCATGCCGTCTTCCCATACACAGTCTACGGCGGGACACATGAATTCCTTAAAGAGTTTGCAATTCATTGGGGTATTGAAGTTGATTTCGTCGATGGTGCCGGGAAAGCCGGCCCTTCCAATTACAAGTCGGCACTACGTGACAATACCAAGGTTGTATATTGTGAAACACCTGCCAATCCAACATGTCGTATTACAGATTTAAAAGGTGTGGGTCAAGTTGTGAATGAATATTATGGTACACGAGAAGAGAATAGTAATCGGCCATGGGTAATGGTGGATGGTACCTTTGCTACTCCGTATCACTGTCGTCCATTGGACTTCGAAGGCGTTGACGTGTCAATCCAAAGTTGTACAAAATATCTCGGTGGACATTCTGATATATTAGCTGGATCAGTATCAAGTAAATCTTCTGAATTCGTCAATGAATTAGCCAAGGTACAAAAGTTAATCACAGCTCCTCTCAATCCAATGGATTCGTACTTGTTAATGAGAGGTATCCGAACGTTGGATGTACGGATGCAACGACATGGAGAGAATGCACAACTGGTAGCAGAAATGTTAGAAGATCATCCATTAGTTGAATCTACATTCTACCCCGGATTAGATTCTCATCCTGATAATGACGGTGGATCATCAGATTGTCTAGTCTCACAGGCATTTAGAAGTGGTCGTGATACACCCGAGGATGCTAATCATATGAAACAAACATATGGTGGTATGATTGCATTCATTGTGAAGGGCGAAGGGGATGTGGCATTGGAAAGGGCCAAGAAAGTATGCGAGGGATTGAGAGTTGTTAATCTTGCCGTGAGTTTGGGCTCTGTAGAGAGTTTGGTAGAGCATCCAGCATCGATGACACATGCGATGATACCCAGAGAAGATCGTTTAGCTGGTGGTTTGGATGATGGATTGATTCGTATTAGTGTGGGTATTGAAAGAGCAAGGTGAGTTGTATTCAAGCATCTAGGTTCCAGCTGTTGTATGCATATGCATTTACCACTGATCTAAAACACCTTCTTATTCTTCCTCTTCATTTCTCAAACTTTCAGTGATTTAGTGAATGACGTAAAGAATTCTCTGGATAGAGTCATGGACGAAGAAAGATTCTATGGGGATGATGCGAGAGTATCCGCTTAAACGATACATTAAGTGGGGGATAAACAACTTAACTGGCATCTACACTTAGGCCGAATGCAACAAGATCAAAGGCGGTAGATTTTATCAGTTTCCATCTTTTGAATAGAAGATGAGGAGAAGACATAACAGCTAGAAGTATTTGTAAACTAACATCTTACTTAGGAAGTAGATCTTATTGTTACGAGTGACAGACAGACTCTGCTATCATTTAATTAGCTAGAAGATTGAAGTTTGAAGAGCCGTCCATGATCCAGCAACATACTAAACACTCTCATATCAGCAAAGCTCTAGCTGTCGTACATCGGTATTTCAATATATACTAGTTCTCTTTATTGTTTATTATGCGACGGATATCAGTTTTACACTCTTTCAATTGGTGGTGCAAAATGACAAAGTGGAAATAGATATTTCTTTTATCTAAAATTCATTGCAATCTTGCCTCTGGATGGCATGCGCGCGCTCTTACATTTGGTAGATATTAGGTGTGTGGATATATACTGTGGATACAATAATAATATGTCAGTCTTTAATACTCTTTCAATTGTAGTAGGTATGTAGTAGTGTCATCATCTCCTCGGTACAAAATCCGTCAATATTTGACGCTTTATTTTAACACTTTGCAAATCAATAACAATCAGCAGATTATGATGTTAAATAGCTGATGAGATGAAGACACCCAGGATGTATGTGAGGTTGATAGTTGATACTCTGGTGTTGTTCTCTTAATATATCATATTCCTTTGGTATCCTTCCGTAGGAGTAAAAAAATGTAGCGTGGAGATATCAAATCTCAACTGACAAATTGCAATGGGGGTTTGTGTGTGTAGTCGCCGTATATTTGGTGCCATAATTTATCAACAACCACAACAGACAAGTGAATTCGCCGTGGAACTACCAACAACAGTCATAACAAACACAAACACTCTCATAATATAATATCAACGCCCTCATAGGTATCTACACACTAATATATAATATCATTCAATACCTAAAACAGTGGCGACAGCAAAGTAAATCTTATGGTGCGTTATTTCGTTGATCCGATACTAGCGCTCATCAAACATAAAGAATATGTCGTTTGGGATGGGAGGAAATATCATGTTGATTCAAGTGATTGCGTATAGAGACAGGCATATCTAAAACTTTATCATGGCTGAACGTATAAGTACAAGTGGTGTACAACCTCAACATAGTGTAGCCACTCATTTGGCATGGTGTGCTGAATGTAATGAGGAATTTGATACAAAAAAAATATTTCGGGATGAACAAAACAATTATGTATGTAATCTTTGTAGTGATCAAAAGCAGGTAGGAGATGTGCATAAGGTAGGAGGTGTGCATATTAGATTCAATCAATGTAGTAAATGTGAAGTAGACATTCCACCATGTAGGTCGATTGTATCGGCGGATGGGGGTATAGTTTGTGATGATTGCAATAATCCAACTCAACCTACCACATTTGAAGCATGTAAAGGTTCATGTGATAAGTTTTTACCACGTGGGGCTTTGACTGCCTCCGGACTTTGTTTCTATTGTTCAATTAGTTCTGCTAGTGGTTGCGGAGAAGTGGGTATTGGCGGTGAGAGTGGAGAAGTAGGTACGGGTGAGTTTGTTGGTGGTAAAGATATGGAAGAGAATACGTCTGATGATGATGATATCAATAGCATTGGTGGTAATGATGAAGAGGTAGATGTGGATAATCCGGATCCGGGTCCGGATGAACAATAGTAAGTATACGATCTTCCTCTTTTATTAGTTTCTGTGTATTTAATTTACTGAACTCACGTCTTATAATTTCATAACCTAACTCATGCACATAAACATACACACCTAGTTCTTACATACACCG
>Ga0214477_100594_pt1 | contig 24464 bp, 18 predicted proteins | sample M1_20Mar14CPVII9_FD_165058 | JGI IMG/M metagenome (GOLD analysis project Ga0214477, IMG submission 165058) | Marine eukaryotic communities from Monterey Bay, California, United States - M1_20Mar14CPVII9sort6BwellC16 | ecosystem: Environmental > Aquatic > Marine > Unclassified | place: USA...
TGTTTATAGCCAATTTAGGGGCATCAAAGTACCCTTTGCAGTTGGGTGGGTATTTGGGTATGGGTATATACCCAACCACTTGGTTGGGTGGGTATTTTAGTTGGGTATATACCCAAATAATCATGCTCCTGGGTGGGTATTTGGGTTGGGTACGCACTTGGGTACACAACCCTGATGTAAAGGCTCGTATCAAGGGCAATCTGTCCGGCGCGTCAATGCCCCTGTACCCTACGCGCCACCAAATCTAAAAAAACAAAGATGGTCTACCACAAGTCAATTTAATCAATACATATCTCACCACGCATCGGCATATCCACATTCTTATTGTAGTCGTTACATAGGGAGGATCCATCTGATCATCGTCTGTAACAAATTGCCCAAGAGGCGGCGAGAGACAACATTAATTTTGATTAATTTTATGAGAAGGGATTTTTTCATTGGGGTTGAACTTCATAATATCTTTGTAAGTATTACAATAAATCACTGGATATACTTTCAAAGAGGTGATATTGCACGCATCTATCGGTAGACTGATTATAAAATTCAAGACAATCACCGTATAACCCTCAAATATATAAAAAAAAAACATATCATATACAACGCATTCTTATCGAGGTGACACATAATTATATCTTGCAATAAACGAACGAACAATGGTCACATATTACGATAATATAATTAACAACACAATGGTTAATAATGTATCGGATAATAATAATAATTTTGGGGCATCATTTTCTGCACCGACAATGAATAATAACAACTCGAGTACCAAGCGATTAGCCAGTACACGTGAAGATTTAGAAAAGAGTTGGCAATTGGTACCCCAGGATGATAATTCTATGACGATGATGCAAGATAATAACAAGACATTTGCACGAGGACCTAGTTTACGTCACTGTATTAGTAATGATAATGATCTTGGTATGACTTCCGAGGAGGATGAGAGTTATAATGAAAGTCGAGTAAAGCGCCGTAGGACAATTTCTGCTGCTACCCAATTCACAAATGATAATGATAACATTATGATGGATGAGGGTGTTTCACTACTTGCTACAAATCAACCAATACGTATCTCACCTTCAACACGACCTAGGCAGACGGATGTGTCTATCAAGGCAGGTTGGTACGAGGGTGATATTGATTCAAATGGTGCTCGTCATGGAAGAGGGGTAACAAAGAATGATGATGGTACAGAATATGAAGGACCATATGTTCGTGATGTTATGGAGGGTAGTAATGGAAGGTATCAGTTCGTTACTACTCGACATCTTGTGCCGAATCCAGACTGTAATGGCTCCCACTTACATCGGCATGTCGAGAAATCCTTTGTTGGGACATTCAAACAAGATGTTCCGACCGGAGTAGGCATGTATATTACCAAAACTGTTGATTGTGCACCCCAGGTATTAGGTGGCCACCCACTTGATATCCGTTACATGGAAGTAGTATATGATGTTGGTATGCATAAGAATGTAGCAGTAGGTGAGGGTATTCGTGTCATCTATCAGACAACGAATGCTAATGGTAGGAGTACACTGGAAATGAATTGTTACAGATTGACTGGTGGAGAAACAACGAATACTCAAGTTGCTTCCGATTATGCCAAGTGGATTTTTCAGTGTATGAATATTGACTTTCCACCTCCTCCTTCATCGTCCTCTGGAATGATGATGTAAGGAGAAAGTGGTTGAGAGAAATGAGAGAGTAAAGTTCAAGTTTTGAATAGTAGAGATTATGAAACAGAAAAGATGAAGATATGAATCAGAAGATATATGAAACAGACAACAGAGAGGGGAAATAATATTTAGCTAGCAGATCAACTGCAAAGATGAATAGACAAAAAGAACATTGAACAAAGGGGAGACTATTATAAGTAGCTACAACAAAGGGGAAAGCATTTACGAAGGGATGTGACAGCGCACATTTCCACAGAGATTGGATAATCGCAGATAACATAAAGAATACTCGTTATTCGCCATCTCATTTGTTTAGTCGAGTTTGTCTGCTGTATTATACAAAATTCATGTCCACTATTTACTTTAGCAATTGTTCAGTATAAATAGAGTTGTCATTATTCTAATCGTGGCCACACATTACCATCCCTCACAAACTTGATACTTCCGTCCTTCTGAATTACTCCACTAAAGTCTCTTGGCCCTCCCTTGGGACTAAAGTCAATAATAATCGCACGATTGCCTACAACAATCGCTGGTAAAGTATAATCCTTCGGTTCACCAATACCCCCTCCACCCCTAACTTCGGCCAGCTGATAATCACCAATAGAACCATCGAGTAATTTGACGGTTCGTGTTCCTCCAGGATGATTATTAGGATCTGAATACTTTCCAACAAAGACTTCTCCCCCTTTTGATGCTGCCGCTGATGATGTTGATGGATTGGCACATAAGATACTGATTGTGGACGATATAGCTAGCATCGAGTGTAACATATCTCGACGACTCGTCGTTGTGTCAGTAGTATCATCTAATGCCGACATTTGCAACTTCATTGGATTGTGTGAGCTTTTATTGATTGAAAACCCCTGGCAATAGATACATGCCATCAACAATAACAAAATTGACTTCATCATCATTGAAACAAATGTGTATATCCTCTTTCTTTTCTATTGGAGTACTTAAATCTACCGCAAACTACAAATCTTCTGATATAAACTCTCTTTCTATATATTCCATATCCAATACCAATAACATCCTCACATAACTCCTGATAGTTGGTATTGGTGGAAGGATCAGTTCTCTCCACAACGGCATACGGATTCCTCCAGTTGATGGCATTCTTATCGGCTCCTTCCACGACAGTATTATCAAGACTATCAACTCCCCAGTTGTCATCATCATATATAAGTAACAATTCTCTGTATTCACTCATAGAGATAATTTACTTCTTCTGGCACGAGTCTCATCCCTTAGAAATTCTCCATCGGCATCAATACCAAGCACCTCCGCATTAAAAGTGTCTCTAAATGTGTTCATACGAATGGCCATCATTATTATTGACAAGTGTGATAGATAATTCTGCCTAGTTTGATATGCCTAATTGATAGGTATAATTTGTTTGATATGATTAATGGATTATTATCGGATGTTGGATAATATTCATCCGTCAATGGCTGCAGCAGGTGCGTATATTAATAAATACTATTATTATTATGGGTAGTAGACGGTATGCGTCGGTATTTGATTTTTGCAATCTATTGCAATGGATTGCAATGGCGGTGATGTCGATAATAGTAAGGGAGGTAAGTGTAGCATTAAGAATAACAAGATAGAATCTTAATTCTGGTATTAAGAATCATCCAGAATTAAAACTCGTCACACACGCCCCTGCCGAGTGTTAACAATCGGCTCAGAATTAAGATTCCCCATGTCGAGTTTTAACACCCATCGAGTTTTAAAACTCGTCACACCAGATCGTAAACAACATTATCCCACTATTCCACGTGTAATAAATGAAAAAAACATAAAGATTGAGTTGGCTGGCGAGACGGGCTATGTATGTGTTCTATGTAGATGAGTAGTTGCCAATATATCATCATTAGATCGGTTTATACGATACTAATTTCTGAATTTGTGGTGCTTTGTTTCAGTGTCGGCATGATAGGACGTGAGATAAGATACCTTACACTCTCATAAAAATTTAAGAAGCTCACATTCCCACACCAGTATCATGTCATCCAATAAAGATAATAAAGAAGAAGATCTACTGGATATCACAGACCTGATACGAAAATGTACATCAGAATGTTTATCATATTCACAACCTTTTATACCGCAGGCAAAAGAAGCAGCTAATGTCTCCAGTCACAGTGCACTAAATGATACTAATAATAATTTGACTGATGGCACACTACTTGAAGGTTTGCATATCCAAGGAAAATCCATAAACAATACATCACAAAATACGACATCACTATTGGATTTGCAAGATACCATGCAAGCATTAGAGTTAGGTGATAAGCGTATGGATTGTTGTGAGATACCTTTAGTTGATACTAATACTTCATCTTCGAATGATGAGGATATCAAACAGCTGAGTACGCCACAGATTGTTACTTATCCACCTCGCATAGCACCAACTAGTTTGAGTGATGGCACGCCATTATGCATATCTGTATCGTCGTCAACATCATCATCTAATTCAAACAACATGACATCATCTTCAAACGAAAACAGCCCACAAAATAATACCACACTTCTCTTACCAACATCACCATGTCCATCACTCTTACCATATTGGAATACCCTACAACTAACACAAAACAATGCAATATTACCATTAATTATATTACAATTAATATCATTAGAAGCATATATAGGTACGAATAATGGTGGATCCAATGCTATAGAGACATTATATTGTATGTTATGGTTTCATGATGGTGTGTTGATTGATATGAGTGAACGAGTAGATGTTGATACTGTTGTTGAGTGTGCAACTGCTAAAGTGAATGGTAGTTCTGGCAAAGATGATACTGATATTGACGAGTTAAAAGTAGCACAATGGGTACTATTTGCTTCATCACTTGGTATTGTTAGAATCGCTGAAGCTATACAATGGGTAGTTGTGAATGCCGACTTGTATGAGGAAGAAGATTTTGGTATTGCATTGCATGGAGTGAAAGAAGAAGAGGATGAATATGATAGCAGTGAGTTGAGCAGTGGAGTGATTAGGAATGAAGAGATTGACAACTTTGCAAATGATATTACCAATGGGACAACAAACGGTAAAAAGAAGAAGAGAAGAGGCACTGCAACTAGATTCTGTCCTGCACTGCAAGGGAGTCAATACTGTGAAGTTGTATGGGACACTGCAATATCATACCTTCAAAAGTATCGTTCATCCTGTATTACAGGTGCAGATGATAAGGAGAGGTTGAATCAAACAATTGATGTATTGGAAGATATATTACATTTACAGCAAGCTTTCTATCAAGCAGTCAAGATATTATCCAATCTAAATGATGAGACTGTACGAGACTTTACAAAAATTGCATCAAAGAGATCTCAGGAAACTGTTAGCTTGTTAGAAAAAGTGCGTGATAGTTCAATTCTCACAGATTTGATGAACCATGGACTACTTGGTGTTGATGGTCAATTACAACCTATCGACAATGAATCTCAACTAAATGCCTTACTATCGGCATCATTTGATCCATTTGTTAATCGTCGGTTACTTGGGAATGCTCCCGTGAGGAAGGCACAATTCAGTCAACCAAAAGAAATGTTATCATCACTCTCACAGCTTGTTGATGAATTAGATTGGGGTGTGTGCAGTGTATTGCTTCATGGCAATACATTGGGAAGGATAATACGAATGTTGGAGAATATTTCTCTGCGAGCAAGTGGCGGAGTAGTTCCGATACAACCAAAGAAAGTCGACAAGAAGATGGATAAACCTATTGGTATGAATATCTTGTCTCGGTCTCTTATTGTCCTGAATTTATACTTTGATGATAAGATCCTTGGACAGTATGATTTCCCAGATATGATTGGTAAGTGATATGAGTATATTTATTGTTGTCTGTTAGTATCGAGGTAGTATTTATTGTTGTCTGTTAGTATGGAGGTAGCGGTAGCAGTAGGTTGAAAAACTCGAAGTTCTATAGGCGTTGCCTGAGCTCTTTATTCCATGAGCTGTGTCCAGAGAACAAAAGGTTCTCTAGTAATGGATGCAAAACAGGTGTCACAGTCTTCGTAGAATACTCAAAGTCAACGTTTTAACCCAACTTAAGTCCTTCCTTCAGTGGACTTTTGATTGGACCTGTCTGTTGATACATTTTTCTGTTCTGGTTTGTATGGAGTCTTTTGTTTATTGCATGCAATATGATAACTCACAAGTTTCTATATCATCTGATGATTCAAGCCCAACATGTCAAACAACAGAGTAATGCCCCAACACTACTCCTTGAGTCGGGTGATTGGATAGTAAAGATGGCGAAACCCTTGTACGATATTCTCAAATGTTGCTGTCTCAATCGACATAGAGAAGGAGGCTTTATCAAGGTGATGTTGCTCCCTACCTTCCGAAATCTGCAGTTTCAAGCCACTGCCGCTGATGAGAAGTTTCGAAACGATCATCAACTTGATGTGAAGACAACGCCTGCATATGCAACAAATTATGTAATTCTTAGTACAATCAGAGTGATGGAAAGACATGTCAGTCTTGGAATTGAGCTAGGCTTGTATCCAAATTGGTATGACCTGAGTACTGCATTGTGGTATAGAGACTTCCTGTTGAGCGCCATGATAAATGTAAAGGCATCAATCGAACGTGAGAAGAAACAAAGAAAAGAGATTGATTTGCAACTCAAGATGGAACAAGAAGAGGAGGAGAGAAAGAGTAAGAAAAAGGGCAAATCAAAGAAGAACAAACGATCAAGGCAACAACCTACTTCACCGTCTACAAGTACACTTGAAGAGAAGATAACAGCTGAAGATTTCGAAGGTAAGATTTTGTTGTGATGTATACTGTGTTGTAACTCTTGCTTGATAAACATGAGAAAACTAATCTGCCATCTTGCTTATCTTATTACAGACAGACTGGAGTACATGTGTCTCATGCTGCATAGATATCTCAACCGAGGGTTAGTGCGAACTATTGCTGCGCTGTGTCAAGCCAAATTACTCAAGTAAGAAGATCAACTGTACATGATATTGTTCTACTATTACTTGATCTCACATTAATGCACCCACTTAATCTTCACTTATCTTCACTTATCACAACAGGGATCCTCCTGCTTCACTCACAATGTTCACTACTCATGAAATGAGATTTGCAAAGAGGTTTGAAGCTTTTAGTGATATACCTCAACCTCCACCACTTTCATACAATGATTATAAACAAGGCTCAGACTATTCATCAGTTAAGAGCAAAGACTTGCTGTCTTCTGCATCGGAGTGTTTTCGATCTGCCAAGGGTATAATTGATTGGCTTTTGGAGGTGATTGTTTCAGATAAAGTTGATGACAATTCAAGTGCCGAGAAGCGTTCAGACGATGATATATACCTTCCAATTCACCGAGATGAAGTCATGTCCTTGGCCAAAGTATGTGTTACCAACTCTCTATTTTTGCTCAAGTTATCTTCGGTTGTGGGCGCTGAAAACAACATTGGAAGTTCAAGTGTCTCTTTGGAATACAAGATCAACAAGATGTACTGTACTTTTGCCTTTCAGTAATTGGTTGGTATAGTATAAAATAAGTCTACGCTCAAGACCGTAATAGTAACAGAATTATATCTAAAAGCAAAGTCTCATATTGCCGCCGAGACTGAATATATGTTGCCATCCAATATCGACTATGGCAACATATATTTTCTAAGAATACACGGCTTGGCCGCCGCCGATACTTGATATGGTAAGCATATGTTCTAATATCGACGTCATACTTCTCTTGTTGGTAATAAGTAACACCGCCGCTTATCAACTATTTTAGTACCTACTAACAAAAGATACCTAACAACGGTTATTTTCATCATTTCTCTCACACTTCATCGACTCGCATCACGCTAGCGATTGGAGAGGAATATCGAGTAGTTGTTTGTTCATTACAAAGTGTTAGCGTCCTTCCATCCACAACCTCTTCGTTAGCTGCCATAGTAATATTTACGAAGAGGAACAAACAAGACTACAATGAAGATCCTTCTCTTCGTCATTCTGTCCCTAAGCTGTATCATTCAACTGTCCTTTGGTTGTGTCATTCATAACTCGAATAGTGGAGTCTGTACGAAGAAATATTTGCCTATCTCTGATGAATTGCAAGATATAGAAGAGGCAAAGGCGCGGTGGCAGAAGGATCTCCCATTTTGCGGAAAGTATATTAGCAATTATTATCTACCGTGCGTTCCTGCTCAGCCTACATCCGATTGGACTGCTTTAGATGCAAACTTTCCTGACGGAAGACTAGCATTAAGTGATGGAGACAATACTCATCATCCGGAAGATGTCTTTTCAATTAGAAGCAAGGATAAATGGGTACAAGAAACTGTCACGACCAGCATAGAGTCTAGAATTGAATTAGAGCGACAACACGGATCTCGACATTACTTCAAGAATAAGGATTGTCAAGAGGCGTATGGACGCTACATGTGCTGGTTGAACTTCCCTCGTTGTAACGACTTCCAAGAGAGCCTAGGTTTGTGCCAATCGGTCTGTCAGAACTTATTCCGAGTGTGTGGGTTTGCCTCTGATCTATGGAGATGTGAGACAGATGTGGCTGACGGAGAAGACGAGGATATCCGAGCCCTCTTCCCTGGACAGCCATTTATCAGAAACGAGTACCACCCCAAAACAAAGGAGCCAATAGCCGTGTGCACACCGGCTATCAAAGGGGCAGCTTCGTCTCAGTATGATATGAAGTGGTGGTCGTATATGCTATTATTGGTCGTCTCCATCTACTATGGTTTCTAATAAGTACATTGGGTCACAATATAAACAAGATCTCGCTACCATTACCACAACAAACTATACATATTGCACTGAAAGCATCATACACCTACTAAAGCTTCCTCGACGAACTCCAAAATGGCTGTATTCACAGCTTGAGGTGCCTCGTCGTGGGGACAATGACCAGCATCGATACTAACTCGTTTTATCCATTTGTTGCCACTCTTCCCTTCTCCATGGAATTCTCTGTGTAGTTTCTCCATCTTGTCTGCGGCTGCTGGTCGTATCCATGGATCACTCTCTCCCCAACATAATAATGTAGGACAATCCAACTCTTTTATAATATCATCAACATAAGCCTGAGGTCCGCTTCCGTTCTTAGTGATTACACGATAGAATACTTCTGCTGCCGTGTCTTCGAGTGCTGGCGTTTGGATACTCTCAACTAACTCTGAATCAACATTTGAATCGTCAATGGGGTATACATTTCGCAAGATCTGTTCAATTCGTGCTGGCTGTTTGGTGTAGATGAAGCTGCATGCAATAACAAATCTTTGAATAGCCGCTGACACTGCTTCGATTATTGGATTGGGGTCCTTCTTCTCTTCAGCCTCTAAATCTTTGAAACGTCCAGCTGCATTCAAAAGTATACAACCAGCAATACTATCTTTAATCCTGTCATCAGAACAAGCATACATTGCCGTATAGCCACCAAGAGAGTTTCCAGCAATTGAAACCTTCTTTGTACTATCCTCTTCTCCATTCAATATAACTTGTTGTGTAAAATCTACTACTTGATCTTTCCAGACCGATGCATCATAATCTTGAATAGGTTTGTCACTAAAACCAAATCCTAGTAGATCGATTGCATACACATGATACTTCCGTGCTAACTCGGGTATGTTGTACCTCCAGTGATATGATGATGCTCCAAAACCACTGTACACAAGATATGAGCAAAATAAAAATCACATGAGCATCACATATATGAAAGCAATTACAAAAAGTATTCATGACTCACTGAACTAAAAGAATAGCTGGTTTAGAAGGGTCGCCCAATTCAAGGTAATTGATTGAGTGTGTTGTTTTGCTATTGTCGTCATTGTTTGTGGCACCCCATTGCCAAGTAGAGTATCCTGGTGAGTATGGCAATCTATCGTTCGTATGATGGTCAAAATCTTTTAGAATAGATGGTTGTGATGTAACTGCTGATTGGGTAGAAGTAGTTGTTGCTGTATCAGTTACTGTCGATTGCAATGTAACTAATAATTTGTTATTATATCTTTGTGAGATTGTTGGTTGGGTAAAAGAGAATGGCAGTACTTCTGTCACCGACATTAACGCCAACGCCACTATTAATCCTCGAATCATCTTGTTAGTTATTTACCCTTAATACCAATGTTATACTAAAGACTATGTTGACAATAGACACCACTATCTTACCACCTCACGCCGCCATGTCGACATTCTAGCAGCTGACGTTCGTTGTATCGCGTAATCCAGTCCATCCCCTTTATCCATCAAATTCAGCTGCCGCCTAAATATCTTTGCCGTCGGCACTTTATAGTAGGAGTAGCAAACAGCTGCCATCAACCAAGGTGATAAGTGGGGGGCTTGAATATCTTCACAGTACAGAGCGAGGGCTTCCTACATATTTGGTCGGAACAGCATATCATACATAAATTTGCAATTGCTGTAAACATATCCGTCCGTCATTGCAGGGAACAATAAGAAAGTACTAAAACAGAACAACAATGCTCGTCCACAAGTTATTCATCCTAGCTGCCCCATTTGCTTCGGCCTTTACACCATCTACACAACTAAATGGTGCCAACACTGCACTATCATATAATAATAACAAGGTATCCATCCAACAACAACCAACATTTACAACCACAAACACACAACTCGGTGTATCATTTAGTAGTCCACGAAGTAGTACTGAAATTCCATCTGCTGAGATATGTCCCCAAAGTGTAACATCGCCTAATGGTTCGCCTAATCCATGGGAGGTACATAAGTTTGGTGGTGCTTCCCGTAAGTTTCAAATAGTGTGCATATCTTATGTATTTTTTTTATTCTACTGATTTATGATTTATACTAACAATACACAACAATACAATACAGTCGCTGATGCTGGACTATACCGCACAGTAGGAGATTTACTAATCACTGAAAGTTCTGGACGTGAAGTAGACGGTAAACACTCTGGCTCAATCCCAACCATGGCAATCGTTTCAGCTCGCGGCGGAATGACTGACTTATTAGTTGCCGTCGTAGATTCGGCATTACAGGATATTAACCAAGCCGAAGTGGAATTAGACCGTGCATTAGAAGGACAATTATCAATATTAAATGAATTGGCACCATCAGATATTACTGCACCTATTGAAGAACGTATGCGCAAGGATGCTAAGGATATATTAAGTGTCGTTCAGAGTTTACGTATGATACGGTCAGTACCACCCAGTGTTATGGAGGTGGTTACTGGATTTGGCGAGATATGGAGTGCTCAGACATTGTATGCATATTTGAAAAATAAGGGTGTTAAGACTGCATGGTTGGATGCACGAGATGTACTTATTGTAAAGTCAAATTCGAATGCAGGATTGGGAGATAAAGGGTCTGCATCATCAACTGGGGGTGTTGTACCTCTTTGGGTTGATACGGCAACAAAGATGGAGGAATGGTGGAATACTGAAGGAAAGAAGGAGGGCGTTAATGAAATGAAAGATGATGGATCACTCCCTGAGGGAGATGATGATTCTGCCCCCATTGTAATCGCGACAGGATTTGTTGCCACCTCATCGGAGGGTGTTCCTACAACTCTTAAACGTTCTGGATCAGATTATTCGGCAACCATCTTTGCTAAGCTTGTAGGTTCGGCCCGTGTTACCATGTGGAAGAATACTGATGGTGTATACACTGCTGATCCACGCCGTGTTCCTGAGGCATTTAGTATTAGCTCATTGAAGTATGATGAGGCAATGGAATTGGCATATTTTGGTGCACAAGTGTTACATCCCTCTGCAATGGTACCATGTATAGATTCCAATATACCTGTTTATGTTCGTAACATTTTCAATCCTGCATTTGAGGGAACTGTAATCCAAGGACGTTGTGCAAGTTTGTCGGAGGCTAATCAAGAAGGGAAAGTAACGAATTGGAGATCCAATAAAGGTGTCGTGCCTATCAAAGGTATTACTAGTGTAGACGCCGTTTCATTACTAACTCTTGAGGGTGCTAGTGTTATTGGAGGCGCCGAGGTAGCTGAGCGATTTATGGGTGCAATGGCAGATGCTAATATTGATGTACTTATTATTACACAGGCATCATCAGAGTCAAGTATTACAGTGGTTGTACCAGAAAGTCAAGGCAAGGCGGCATTAGAGGCATTAAGATCAACCTTCGAGCTCGAACTGTCTCGATCGAATGTGAACTCGATTTCATTGACTGATTCTCCCATGGCCATCGTTGCCATCATCGGCGAGGGTATGGCAATGCAGTCCGGAGTATCAGCAAGCTTTATGAGCAGTCTCGCCAAGGCCAATGTGAATATTAGAGTTATTGCACAGGGTTCGTCGGAAAGACAAGTTGCAGTAGTCGTTGAGGCAAATGATGCATCACGAGCCTTAAGAGCAGCTCACATGGCCTTCACTCTGTCTCAGACAATGGTATCAGTGGCCATATTGGGAGGTACCGGCAAGTTGGGTTCTGCCTTGATTCGACAAATTCACAGTCAGAAGGAGAATCTCACAAGAAATCTTAACTTTGGTGTCTGTGTAAATACTATCGCATCATCAAACAAGATGTTTATGGCATCATGTTTGGTAGACTTTGATGACATCGATGGATTGCTTGATAGTGATGACGCACAGGATTTGGATATGGATGCATTACAAGCCTCTCTCGAAGCCGATGTTAATCCCCATAGGATTGTTATTGATTGTACTAACGATGATAAGGTGGCTGATCAATATGAAAAATGGATGGACGCCGGTGTGAATGTGATTAGTCCAGGTCGACAAGCAGCTGCTGGCCCAATGGAGCGTTACCAAGCTATTCAGAGAGCACATCGTGTTAATAGTGTTGAATGGCAGTATGAGAGTACTGTAGGGTCAGCCTTGCCCATTGTCTCAACTTTGAGAGATTTGGTACAGACTGGAGATGAAGTACAATCTATAAGAGGTTGTTTGAGTGGTACCATGGCATATGTTTTCCGCAATATGGGCGAGAACGATGTGTCATTTTCAGATGCAGTTAAGCAAGCTATTGGTCAAGACTTTACCGAAAATGATATGCGAGAGGATCTAAGTGGACTTGATGCAGCACGCAAGATTGTTATTCTTGCACGTGAGCTGGGCATGAATGTATCAATGGAGGATGTAGAAGTTGAGTCCATACTTCCTGATGAAATCTTAAACAAGGAATATGGTGTCGAAGGTGATGATTTGAATGCCGCCATCCTCGAGGATATCAAGTCCCTTGATGATCCACTAATGAAACGGTATGAAGAGGCAGCTGCTGAAGGCAAGAAGCTTAGGTATAAGTTTGTTATTGATGTTGTGAACAACAAATGCAAATGCAGTCTGGAAGCCGTGGATAATTTGGATCCACTATTTCGTCTTCGTGAGAATGAGAATCTGGTTGCCTTTGAAACAAGCAGGTATACTACAAGTCCACTAATTGTCAAGGGAGCAGCAGCTGGTCCTGACTTGGCTGCGTCGGGAATGTTTGCAGACTTGCTGAGGTTGGGAAGAGCATTTGTGGGCAGTCAATCGTAGACGGTTGGAAACAAGTAGTAGTTAGTTTGTAATGTAAATAACTTAATCATATGTGACATGTTGTTTGTTTATACAGTGTACTACTTAACTTGTCAAGAGAGGGAGACGATAATTCCTGTGATGGCTCACCTCCATTCGGCTCAACTCGAACCTGTCATCACAACATCTATGTGGTACCAGAGCTTTTGGAGCAGCATTGCAAATTGTAGGTGGCCGGCGCGGCGCACAACAATTGACTGAATGAGCGTGCATCATCGCTAAATAGCGATACCTAATCATCGCCAATAACGTACATTTTACACACAAAATGCTATTTTCAGCGATGACCATTTCACTCTGGACTCCCTATTAAGTTATTGCAATAAGCAATAACCATGATGTGGTGCCGTCGACGGAAAGGAGCCACCGGAGTACATCGATGCGAGTGCCTACCGTATGGATGTTTAGTAGGCACCCATAGGCGTATATCGGTAGCATGGTTAGAGACCATTTATAGCCCTCGAAAGGACACTAACTGGTGCATCATCGTCGATTGATGTGGTTGAGGGTCGCGGCGTCGAACGATATCGCCCGGCATCATGAAATAGCTATCCTACATTCTTTATATGGTCATAATAAAGGACTCGACGTGGCCGGACGTCTATTATTATGCACTATATGCGTTGCAATCGGAGTATTAGTGTGGTGACGATAGGTGGCTGGTCTACCTAATGGGCTATAACTAGTTAAATATACAAAAGTAATTGTCCTGGCCAACAGATTAGTGTATCTACATCTAGTTAACTAACGTATAATACTATCCAGGACAATTACTTTTGTATATTGAATGAGCATCGGCCGACCTAGGATGGCCTATTATCATGGTTGATGCCTTTTTTGTGTGTGAGGATACTGTGATTACCTTGAAAATTCATTTTCATTTGCATTTTTTTGAGCTCATAACCTGGGATGCAAACTCATTTCAGTAAGGGTATCCGATTGTTGTGGGCGGACCCGGAAGATACCCATGAGGATACCGCCCAGAACTTCGCCGTTATTTGCCTCATTAAGCTAGTAGGCTAGTTTACTGGCGGCTGGCGTTCATAGATCTTTGCAATACACAGACATATTGCTTAGTAATACGCGATTTATCGCTTTGCCAATTTAGGCTGTATGAAACGATTTATTTGCAAAGTTAAGTAGAAAGTGTTATCGTGCACCAAAAAGAATCTCAGTTGTTTTGAAGAGAGAGGTATAATATTATAATATCTATACAATGGAGAGTTCGTCTGAGGATGATGCTCCTATATCCAAAACATACTCACGAAAACGATCTGTATCGGGTACATTATTCAGTAAGTCGATTTGAGAGGTTTGTGTTTGTCCTATGTATAATAATACAAGTTGTGATATGCACACCTCACACATACATATTATACTACTTTGTATTGTCTCTGAACATATTATAATAGACTCGGTTAAAAGTCATCTCAGGGTATTAACAAATTCACACAAAGCTGGCAGTCAACCAAATAATGATAATAATTATGAACCGTCTCTCGGCGCGATACACGAGAGTACAAACAGTCTACATAGCAGTGCAACTCCAATAATAAAACCTGGTCACAATTATAATACTGATGAAGATGCTTCAATATTACCCTCTGATAAAATAATACAACAACATGCAAATCAAGAACAGATAGAAGCACAACAACAAAATGTACCACCTGGATTTGTACCAATATTATCGGTATCCAAGAAACCAACATTTACTACACAGCAATCAATATCTGCATCCACAAAACAACGACGTAAATTTTACATGTCTGGTGGTAGTCCACGTGCCTCGGGTGCAGTACCATTAACAAATACATCTTGGTCTTTTTCAGAACAATTTTTCTCCCAAGATGATGAAAGTATATCTGTATCTAACGCAAGTGGTAGTAAACATTCCTCAATACATAACAAGTCTAGCTTTCCAAGTATTGGAGTTGGTTCTAGTACTAGCAACACAAACAAATTTGATCCAATTATTGAAGTTACACCACCAGATGATACAGATGAAACATGCAATGATACAGTTATAGAAAAGGTACGGCAACGTTCGAAGAAAGCATCGCGTGCATCGAATGTTGCGGCATTCGTTACCTTCCTTAAAGCATTATTTGGTATTGGTATGCTTAGTAATCCTGCCGTGTTAGGTGAAGTTGGTTTAGTACTTGGTACATTTTGTCATTTATTCATTGTTGTTGGATGTGCATTCTCTTGTTACTTATTATTGGCGGCACGACAATTGGCAAAGTTGGAGATACAGACTAAGCAAAAGAGAGATGATGAAAGGAGAGTAACATATGAAATGTGGAGATTGGAAAATGAACAAAGAGCGGCAGCAGCTGCTGCGGCAATATCCAGTGGTCAACAACAACATCAGCAGCAAGAAGCAACATCATCCTCAGAGCAGCAACCAACTGATATAGCAGTTGTCCAAGGAGTTAACACCGCTGAGAGTAATTTGACTGCGGGCTCGTGGTCAATTGCTCCCGTAGCACTTACATCAATACCATTTGAGAGAGTAAAGACATCAAAAATAGCACCCAAAGAGGGATGGGGACGATGTGAGGATGCAATTCATACAGTCTCGGGGAAGGATTGTAATTATAGTGTCGCTGCCTCACCGAATAGATTTGCTGCTACACCCTCTTGTGGTAATGTACAAATGATTAGACAACCATCAACGAAAAGATCCAAGAGGAAGATAACAGATGAATATCAGAGATTTACAGACAATATACATACTAATTATATGCCCCCACCGCCAATGTCAACGACACAATCACGAGCACCTACAAACAAATTGATAACATATGGAGATGTTGCCAAATACCTCGCGGGTAAACGAGCATCATTCTTCATTATATTTACCATCGTTGTCGTTCATCTTATGTTTGCTTCGGGTATGATCCACCTTGCTATTGAGAATCTGTGTTATGTTTTTGGGTGGGAAAGATTAGGATGGTCATATGTTACATATGAATACGACGACGATGATAATGTTCGCCATCGTCGTCTTCCGGGTAGTGAAGATGAAGATCGTGCTAGTCGAAGCAGTGATGAGGAGGAATATTATTTAGAATGGAAGGGACCTGACTTTGTAGGTCGACTTGCCATGGCCTCGCTACTGTTTCCAATCATACAAGGATTACTTCAAATCCCAACCTTGACAGAACTTGCAACAATATCATCTGTTGGTCTATTGACGTATGCAGTTGGATGTGTAGGGTCCATGATGTATACTGCTTTTATATTGACTGAAGGACATCCTTTCTCAGACCGTCCAGATAATATGTGGAAAGCTAAATGGAGTGGCATACCGACTTATGTAGCCACGACGATATATTGCATTGAGGGGATCAACTTGGCATTACCAACTGTAAGCAGTATCGAGGGCAATCAGCGTTGGGGAGGTGGAGGGTTATCACGGTCTCAAAATGGCAGTGGTGTATCTAAAGAGACACAAGACTCCTCCGTCTTCATTGTTGTTGGGGCTGTCTTTCTATATGGTATAGTAACATTAGTGATTTCATGGGCTGGACTTGCTGGTGGTCTAGGTGGTGGAACTGGAACTATGCATGGAAAGGATGGATGTTGGGATGTCACTTATTGTTTGAACTCGTCGTCTGTGCGATTCATTTACATGCTCTCACTGGGTATAGCATTAGTGTTTACAGTTCCTGTTATTCTTTACCCAAGTACAGAAATGTTGGAAGTTTGGTTAGACGAGCGCAAGGATGAAAGAGAAAAGGCAGAGGCTGTCGCCACTATGAGGAGATTGCGGTCACCGCCACCGGGAAGACGAAGTGAGGCAATTAAGCTTCGAGAAAAGTCTATACTGCCCGAAGATGATGACACAGTCGATACTATGACTGAACTTCAAAGCCCATCTGCACTGGGTATCAATACACAACAAGACATTGAATTGAGAGACATGAGTTGTTCTCCTGGTGATGTTGGTGGTTATACCGCCCCATCTTGTGCTCCAGAGCCATCTCCTCTGTCTAACCAAGACGATACTACGCAGAATAATACTACAGCAAAGCCTGAGAGCTCTAAGAAGGCAAAGGCCAAGAGAAAGTTAAAGTATTGGAAGCTACGAATGTTCCTTGCTGCAACTATATGTATAATTGGAACACTAGAAGGGTCATTTCCATCGATACTCAAAGCCGCTGAGGTCATACGAGGTATAGGCCTTTCCATCGCAGGCCTTATCTTTCCTCCGCTACTGTACATGTCCGCAGTGGGTGGTAACTTTTCAGTACCAATGGCAACAGCAATGGCTTTGCTGATAGGTTTAGGAATGTTCAATATTGTGTTGGTATTGATGAGTGCCTTTGGATCAAAAGACTACATCAGAGAAGAAGGGCGTAACCAATTTTATGATCTTTAGTTAGTTGTCGATAACATTTGTATATAACTTTACTAAATGTTTATATGTACAACTGATATGTCCTTGGTATAATACCATACTAACTGGCTTCCTTGAGCTCTTTTCTATTAACTTTTAGTAACCAGGAGTCTTTTGTAAATGGGACATAGGAAATAATTGTTTACGTTGCTATGATGTTGGTGTTAGCATCATCTCTGTATTGTTTAGTATATGGTGGTAGATATATCACAGCAAATAATAGAAGAGGAGAATAACGGTTAACGGTAAAAAGAAGAGAGCCTCCCGATCGTTAGGCGTTAGTAGGGGATCTAGATCATCACTGGGAAAATTGTGATAGTATCAAGTGATAGTATCAGTATCGAATAAGTTGCTGTATCGTATTGTTTGATGTTGGGGTAGATATATCACTGCGGATAGTAGTATAAGATGAACAATGGTAGAAAGAAAAGAGCCTTTGGCGCCACTTTCCGATCGTTGAATGATTTAGATCAATATGATTCACCTTCTGAGAACGATGGTGGTGCTTCTGCCAACAATAACATAAAAATACAACACATACAAGATCTACCAGATGACAAGGCAGCACAGAATGTACTTAGAAGAATACATTCTGAATTTCATACAATCATTGAACGTCGGGGATGGACGGTAACAAGTATCACAGAAATGTGTAAGTATTAGTTTGTATGATTGTATTTGAATAGCATGTGAACCATTACTTATTATTTCTTGCAATCTAATATACTGGTTCCCATTATTTCAATTCTTATTATTTGTCGACTAGGCTGTTGGTAAGTTCTGTTGAATCTAATAGGATGGGCAATATAACCTTCTTTACACTTATTTTTACTATACACTCACATCTTATGTTCTTTATTTTATCTTAATCACATTCTTCATATTATAGTGGCGATGGAATTGATTGTTTGAAGAAAAGAAAGTCAAAGGTTATGCCTAATAATGTATTGGGATATAATAGAACATCTACTTCATATCGGGGAAAAATTCATGACATACATTTACGCCTGAGACGACCAGGAACTCATGAACTAATAGATTATGAGAGTATAGCTGCAACCATGTGTCATGAGCTTGCACATTGTGTTCGTGGTCCACATGATGCTCACTTTTACAAGGTGAATACATTATTTTCTTGTAATCTTGCTAAGCATAGTTATCACAATCTAATGCTTCAATCTTTCATTCAAATTAACACACAAGGCCATGGAAGAGATAGAGGAACAGTATGCTGTATTCTTGGCAAAAGGAGTAGTTGTAGATAAAGATGGCTTCCCTCTTGGTAGCTCTGAAGCTCATGTACTGGGTAGCGGCGGCGGTGGTGGTGGCAATAGAAATAATAGAGGTAATGCTTTGGATGCTGCAGAATCACGACGAAAGAAGGGTCAACATGGTCTAACATCGGGTTATCGTCTTGGTGGTAGTAAAGCCAAATCACAACAGAAGGATCCTCGTGAAGCTGCTAGAATAGCCGCAGAGCGAAGATTACTAGATGCACAGTATTGTCTACCGTGCAGTGAAGTTATAGAGATACTTGGTGACAGTTCTGACGAAGAAGAGATTGATGATGACGACGATGATGAAATAGAGGTTGTGGGTACAACGAAAGGGGCAAAAACGAGCCGCCGACAAAAAGAAGACTCATATTCCAACATGAAACCAGCTGCCAAGAAATCAGATGATGATTGTATTGATCTGACATTGGATGACTCGTTTGATCTAACACCTGTAAAGAAGAAGCCCTCAAAGAAGTCGAAACGAGCAATCAAAACTGGTGACGATCTAAACTGGGCTTGTCCGAGATGTACTTTATCAAATAGCACACAGAATTTAGCTTGTGACGCATGTGGAAATGAGAGACCGTCTAATAAGACTATACTTGAAACATGTGCAAGAGGTTGAAAGGGAAGATGAGATTGCAAATGTCAAAGAAACTGAGATTAAACAATCGTTACAGACCTTTGGAGGCTTCAACATCTATGGAAGTAAACGGAATGCGTCGGGAAAGATGGACCACTTGACCTAGGTAGGAGGAAAGGAGTGATTACATAGCTCTGATGTTTATAACATTAAACGTGGCTTTACATTTCAAAACTTCCACTCTAGCTTCCCTAACACATATTAACTTCTCACTTTTACATATATACACGTTTCCCTTAGATCTTTAAGCAGCTGAAGCTCTACCACTGTTCTTCCTCTTCAATGGCGGAAGTCTCGAGGGCATGTCGGATGCGGTGGCCTTCGGAGCTTCTACTGTGCCTTGAGTATCAAGTTGTTGACGTCGTTGCAACATGGACGGTCCTGGTCCCTCTCGGAGGTCTCTTGCTGCCATCATCATAATCTCTTGGTGGGTCTTAGAGGAGTTCATAATCTTTGAAATCATCCCTCTAGTCAGTCCAGAATGACTACTTCCAAGTGATGACGACATAGCTGGAAAAGGCATAGATGATGCACCGCTTCGACCTGACATCATTCTCCTTCTCTGAAGAATAGCAAGATAATCACTGTTACTCATATTATTCATGAACTCAGTGTTACTTCTTGGACTGACGTCGGAGAAAGGAAAAGAAGACTGAGATGATCTCCCCCTACCAATAGACATTTCATTCATTAACTGCATCTCAATGCCCCTCAGTTGCTGCTGTTGTTGTTGAGCAGCAACACGTTCACTTTCGGTTGGAGAGATGACGTTCACATCTCCAGTTGCATATCCCTGTGAGGCCGAGCCGGTACTAGACATACTGCTTCGCCTTTCTTGCATCATCATTTCCTTGGCCATTTGAATCTGTCTTTCAGTCCTCTCCTTCTCCATTTGGATCTGAGTCAAACGGGAAGTCAGAGAACGTATGTTCATGTCTTGAAAACGTTCTTGAGGTTCGGGCGGAGGAGGATATTGAATCGGGCGTGTGAAACTAGGAACGTTGTTGGATGATCTCTGATACTGACCACGAAGTATGGATGCCATATTCATATCCATGGGTGATTCGTTCATGGCACCACTTGGGAATGAAAGAGCTTGCTGGCGACCACGCAGGAATTCAAGCTTGAGTCTATCTTCTATTGACATACGAGGCGCTGCCCTTTTCTGTTCTTCTTGGATCATCACCCTCTTCTGTTTTTCTTGAATCATCACCCTCTTCTGTTCTTCTTGGATCATTTTATTATAAACCATACGAGCTTCCGCGGCAGCTGCCAAGATTGCCTTGTCTTGTTCAGATTTAAGGAAACTATCAGTTGGTGGCGGTACGGTTTCGGGTGATCCCGATACCACATCCTCCTCCTCTTCCAAGTCATCATCTTGAGGGTCACCCATGGACGTCGGCTTGATATTTGCCCTGTACACCTGGGGAGTTTCAATCTCCTTCACGCTTGGAGATGCCTCTGTTGGTCCGGCCAAAAGCTGCGCTTCCAACTGTTCCGAAATCTTTTCATCAGATTCCGATCCATACATCATGGACTCTACCAAATCTTTTCTTCCCCTCATAAAGAACTTATTATAGTACGCTCCCATTTCAGGACCTGTAATATATTGAATAAAAGGAGGGGATTAAACCGTGAGTTTATATGAAATGCATGACATATAAACAAAACACCCATATAATGACATATACATAACTGCCCCCATACATAACATATACAAATAAAATATACCCCCATATAATTAAGAAAGACTTACCCCGTGACACCCTCTCAAAGTTCCACCTCTTAAGCCTCCTTGTAAATGAGGTATACTTGGCACCATCAAAGTGGGGCATCAATACCTTCTCCTGAAACATATTCTTATCATGAATGATGAATCCCCGTCCATGACTTAACCATGAGATTACTGTGTCATAATCCTTTTCATTCATGATGATTTCATATAATATCTCGGGGAAATTAAGTGTAACAACATTCGAATCATTAGCAGCCACAGTAGTAGTTGTGGCCGCGGTTGTTGTTGTCCATGATCGTTGATTAATCTTATGGGATGTAGTACTCTTCCTCTTCTTCTTTTTCTGGTTCTTCATTGCACGGCTATGGGCTAGTTCATATGGGGTACACTGCCAAGTGTCACTCATCATCATATTACCATTCTGGGTATTTGATGATGAGAAGGGCAGTTGAGGATTCATATATGATCCCTCCATATCATCATAGGATGCCGTCTGCGATGCCCTGTCGGATTGCAATGGCAATTTCATCTTCTTCACCTTACCCTTCTTGGGCTTCTTCTTGGCAGGTTCTTGGGGTATATATAATGATGTGTCTTCGGTGGTGACATTATTTTGTCCAGAGGTGGTGGTGGTGGTGGTGACTCTGTCGATGGTCGATGAGGAGGGAGCTGACGACATGGCGCCTAAACTAGTTAGACCCATTGCAGCCGCTAGGAGAGAGCGCATAGAATCGGGTACATTACCACCTTCCTCGTTAGTAGTTGAGTCACTATACGGTCTCTTGTTTGTTGTATTTCCACTCATCATTATAACTGTCGCAATATATTATTGTTTGGATAGGGTAGAGTCGAATGATTTGTTTTTGTTTTAGGGTTGTCTATTGCAATGAATAGTATTGCAATGAAGTTGACAGTCGTTAGCGTTGAGCTTTGTATAATTATGAACCGAAGATGGGCTATTGAAATATTTAATTGCTGCGTGTTATTCTTCTATTTGATGCGTTCAACGAGGGCACTTGATTTATATGTGTATTGCTCCCAGCTATGTGACTCGCGTTCTTTTTATAATATCGACAAGCCCAACGACACTCATTGTGTCACAAAGACAATTGTGTCACTTTCCTTCTCTCGGAAGATATACCATCCACATAAATACATAAAATAACCATATTTTGCTTTCATTTCATCACTTTCAATACCATATGAAGTGACATGAGTCTTTTCTTTTCGGGAGACATATATAATTTTAATCGGAGAGTCTTTTCAGAGATGGCAAATCTAACTCTAACTCTCTGTAGGCAGCGGCAAGTCTAATCTCGTAGACTCACAGTAATATCTATTCTACAATCCTGAAGAATATCAGGGTATATTGGGAGTTGTCTCTAGACATTGAGCTTGCCCATTGATATGCAATATGTATCATAATCAACTCATGTGGAAATACTTATGTTGAAAAGGATCTAGTTACCTCTTGACTAAAAAGCACCCTCAAACATATGATCATCCTATGCTACTGACGGGAATAGCCTGCATATATATATTATGTCGGAGGAGAAAACTTCGAGTGAGTTGACCTTGTAATAAGACAGCCATTAGGATACCCAAGAGTTGCATAACTTTTTTTTACTCACAACTCACAAGGTTGTGAGCACATAGCACTTGCATACGTCAATGATACAAGCACATCTAGAATGAGAATCTAGATCAAATAGCATCTGCTGGGCTGGCTACTGTGGATCATTTAGCTCTCATACTAGGAGTAGGTCGGTGATATTGATAATAAATGAAGAGTAGCTATTCGTAATATCGCTTCAAGTTGCTAAGGTTTCTCCGTTCTTTCTCTTACTTATCAACATATAATGAACTCCCTGGATTAGGATATCATCTTTGCAATTTAGCCTACGCAATTTATGAATACGTATGGAAAATCCTAGTTACTACAGCCAAAAACAGCAATCACACAAACATCTGTAGAGGCACTAACTCCAAACTTCAACAACAACAATTATGCAACATCACACCGAATCTCAAAGAAGTATACAATCAGGACCATCGGAACTATACCGTCTAATAGCATCCAATAAGTATCAATGGGATGTTATATTACAAAGATGTACGACACATCCACATGAGGCATGTTTCTATGATACGAATGCTGGTGGACATGTTTATGCATTGCATAGATTACTTAGACATACGGGAAATGATGATGATGATAGTAATATTGATATTGAACAACAGTCTAATACACGTCCTCCGGTGGAGGTTGTTGAAGCTGTATTATTAGCATGTCCACGAGCTATAACGCGTAAGCAGGCGTTGTTGAATGAGGATGATCTCATGATGCAGTATCATGCAGCGCCAGATGGTACCAATAATAATAATATGGATTGGCAACCAAATAACTTAAATGGAGGAGGAAATCAACATCAGGGTGCTGCTCAGGAAGATAATGGTGATGATGACAATGAAGAAGATGCACAACAAAATGAAGATGAAGAAGAAGACAATTTAGAACATGACGAAGTTCGATATGAGTATCCATTGGCAATTGCCTGTGAATGTCAACAAGATTGTGATGTAGTACGCTTATTGGCATCATATCTTAGCAAGAGTGATCCAGCTTACCGATCTGAAGTCTTCAGATCGTTAGACTATGCATCATTATCGAGTGAATATGTTCGGATACTACTTGAAGAGTATTCAGGAGGTATATTAGAAAGAGGAACGAACTCTGAAGTTACTGAAGGAGATGACGATGATTCTCCACTTGAACAAATCTTATTCTGGTGGGATGATCCAGATATGTTGAATATGGAAGAGGATATATCATTATATCCGAATTGTACCATGCAACATGATTTGTGTGATTTGTATTCCAAACTATCCATGATGTTGTATGCTGCTACTAAGGGGTCAATGGTGGGGTATGATAAATCGAAACGAACATTCCAAGTATTGCATTACTTACTCCATATAGTTTCCGACGGCGGATTGAATGGTGTACAATTTCCAAATGACTTTGCTCATTCAGTCCTTTTGCTTGCCAAGTTTATCCAAAGGGCTAGATCTTTCCAATTTGAAGAGAGAGATGAGAGTGGATCTCTTCCTCTTCATATTGTTGTATCGGGAACTAAATTACTAAAGCCGAATATCCCACGAATAGAGAGTAATG
>Ga0214477_100596_pt1 | contig 24450 bp, 26 predicted proteins | sample M1_20Mar14CPVII9_FD_165058 | JGI IMG/M metagenome (GOLD analysis project Ga0214477, IMG submission 165058) | Marine eukaryotic communities from Monterey Bay, California, United States - M1_20Mar14CPVII9sort6BwellC16 | ecosystem: Environmental > Aquatic > Marine > Unclassified | place: USA...
CGGTTTCTTTGTAAATTTATTGACGTCTTGATTTTATGAAGACGATTCTCTAACAATCCTAAACATGTGATGGACAGGATGGTGTACAACAACAACAACAACAACAACAACAACAACAACAACAACAGCAGCAGCAAATAAGAAAATCTTCCGCAAAAATACAACATCACACACACATCAATTTATCGAGGTTGTGCTTGTACCTATGAATACGATTCTTCACCAATTTTAAACATAATAGAACAAGTTAATGTTGCCAGCTATATTCTTTATATTTAGATGGACTTTACCGCTCTCTCCTATCCAATTTGTTAATCAATTATGTCATGTGATATCATATTATTATTATTATTTGCATTACTGTCTCACAAATCTTCGTATATGGTGGTGCTCCTGGACTCGTCTAATCGTATTAATGTATTTGCATGTCAGTTTTCACAATGTTGGAAACTCATAAGGGGCGGGTTTGGGGATACTATTATCTTTCTGTATGTATCTTTGTTCAAATGTTGCCGTCTGATTTTTAAGGTGGGTATCTTTTGGAGGTATCTTTGTCAATACGCGGCCGTCGAAGGGGGAGGGTTGCTTGCCGTGCTGCTGCTGATATATCTATCACACCCATTGGCAATCTATTATAAATCAATATTAGTTGGTTTTTATTACTGACGATAATGCGTTGACGTCTCACCAATTGTCATTATCACAACAATTCATCTTCAAAAAGTAGCATATACGTATCGTGTTGAACTTATAGCAATTGCTACCATCGGCCATCTATATAATTCACGATGTGTATATCCGTCGTTGTTCCCTATAATATCTATTAATTATGATAGGTTTAGTTCACCGTCGCTTTGAATACCTCATAGGTAGTATCAATCGTTGTTAGAGGTACCAATCATCATAATACAATCGCAAATTTAAGTATATCGTCGCGGCAATTGCATCCTTCTATTTACTGCAATTAAAAGAGATCAATTGCAATGCATACAGTGTTTATGGATTAGAACTGTTAATAATGATTAAGCCGGGGTATGTATATTGCAATATTATTTAGTTGTATCATTTAATAATGGTGAGGATAATATAACTTCAAACATAACAACCGATCAACAATAATCCCCAGACAATAGTATAGTATAATGGCCACTTCATGGATAAATTGGCAGTAAGTATCGTGATGGAACCTTGACAAAAGGAGAGTTTAGAGATGACAAGATCAGGCTGAGAAAACAATTTAAATTAGAAGAAGAGACACAGCAGCGCCCAGTAAGAGATATTAATGATAATATAGAACTTGAGCAACAGCTTGGTCCAATGAATTACACCGATCGGCCAAAATCGATATTAGAAAAAGGTATGATCCACAAAATGATGTTGCAAAATTAGACCCCAAGTATAATGGATGGTATCTCGTACAATTACTGCAAAGCCTTGGCATGAAAGAATCTACAGGTGAAGAATATGAAAGCGAGCTGTTGGTAGTAGAGGGTGCAATTAGACATAGTATAAATGCTTTTCGGACATATGGCAAAAGAGTTCATAAGGGTGCCGATCATATAGCAGATCACCCAACTAAATAAAAAATGATTTGCACCGCAACAAACAATTCAAAATTTGCAAATTGCGAAGGTGCACCCTCTCATCTTTACCACAAAAGATATAGACAATACAGGATGAAAATGGTGGAGAAGATTAGGTCTGATTACTATTGTAGACCACGCCATAAATATGAAAAAAGTGAAGAGGAAAAATGCGAAGATGATATTGTTGCAAGTGGATTAAAAACTACAAACACGTCAACAGAAGTAACACAGTACGTTGATTCACTATCAGATGATGTTTTGAAAAAGACTGGTCGTTATTATAGATATGAAGCCATCTAAAAAAGTCAGAGTTGGATGGGTTGTCCAAAGAAGAGGAATCAGAACGATTGAAGATGATCAAATTAAAGAATGAGAAGTTCAATGATGTTCAGATTGGATCATTAGTATTGGCAGTACATACAGTAAATTACAGTCTTTGGATAGTAAGCTTCTGGCTCGGGTTGTTTACAAATTTGAGGACGAGCCACACATTGCAACAGAACTATACTCGCCTCCAATCCCAACTCAGATTAGTGATGTACTTGGTTTCACAGAGTACATGTCCTCGCCAATTCCCAGTGACTGATGTGGATACTGCTGGAAATAGCGAAGCATTCAAACAACTCAAAGATTACATCAAACATCAATCATCTACAGTCGGAGATTCTCCATTAATATTCCATGGTACAGATGATTCTGGTGGTAAGAGATTTGTTTGCAAGTATGCTTAATTAATATTCCATGGTACAGATGATTCTGGTGGTAAGAGGTAGATTCTCATTACTGGTGAAATGGGATAAGTATGGATTTTATATCCACTCATCCAAACCTAATCCACTTTATAATTTTGATGGACTTAGCCATATAATTCAAAGAAAGTGTGTTGTTGGCTGCGAGTTTCATGACCATGAAGATGCAGACGACAATGATTATGTTGACGAAGAGCAGGATGAAGATGATGAGCTGAGTTGTTCGTATGTTAATGCTCTGTTGATTGTATACATCCGAATCAGCAATCTGCACGAACAACTAGAGTACAACTTTAAAGTAGGAAGTAGATCAATGCAATCTGCAAATAATCAGTATCTGACAGGATTCACCCTGAATAAGTTACAAACACATTGACAGGATTCTGTGAAGCGGATCGCATCCGAATCTGGAGATACACATCCCAATTGGTGTTGGTCTTATGATGAAGGTTCATCAGGAATAATGAGCTTATAGTTTAGAAGAATAAGAAGAATAATAGACGTTGTCTAGTTGTAGTTTATACTGCGTATTGTAATCGGTCTCTGGCGCTCCTGGACTTACGGATGATAGTGAATTGTAGAAGCCCATTCACTTGTTAGATTAACAGTCCCGCTCTATGGGAAGAGCAGGTTTATTCAATTAATTAATGTTATACTATACATCGCAAGCAGAAGAACAGTAACTTGCGGTCTACTAACTGGTAACTGAGGGAGTTTAAGACATAATAACCCTGGCCTTACCTCAGATGTACCGTGGCATATAATAAAATTGGGTGGAATTGGCCAGCATCATAACCACGAACCATGAACAACCCGACGTAGTAAACCAACAAATATCAAATGCAAGATATTATTAGCAAGATGTCAGATACGGACATTAAACCAATGGTCGACCCAAGTCCCCCACGAGATACTATTGTCAACATCGCTGATGGAGGAACGCCGCCATTAGATGATACCACGTATGATTTGCAATTGCGTTTAGATACTCACCCGGAGAATATAGAGGCAGCTCGTCGAATCCAATCTAACTATTATTGAGTGGACAGATCTATCTCTTCTCACTCGTCATCTCTCTTCGCTCCAAAATTTTAATCATCGATATCGCATCACCGACGGCTTAACTACCACCCCATCTAACAACAATAACAGCATTTGATTGATTAGATGATAATAAACACATTATAATTCTTCCCACCAATCTATCCATCACCATCCTACACCGTCATTTTGTTTATATCGTTTGTGAGATGTGATTTTGCAATTTGATACTGTGATGGATGATAGAAATTGTGATATTGATATTGCTTGTTCCTCGGCGATATTTAGAATTGCCGAGTAGCAACTATGCTTTTATTCAACATAATATAAATTCTGTCTATTGGTGGATATTAATTATGTTTTGCAATAGTTTAGTTTAAGTCGAAGATTGGAGGATTGGAGTGTATCGTATCTTTTAAGACCCATTCTCGATGCAGCTCTAACAAATCAATACCACACGAGTGGAGAGTTGTTGCTGATCGCAATATCTGTTGCTACGTTTGGTTTAAGCAGTATAGGAGGGTGGAGACCAAGAGTCGCTATCTTTAACACACAAAAACTACGTATATGATGCAGTGGGGGGAAATGTCATTGTGAAACTACGACAGCTTGATTCTCGAAGCACACCCACTATATCCGTACCAACTCATCTAACATCTTATGAGTTGGCTCGAGTCCCTACAAGTATACTAAGGCAAGTCAATCATACATGATGGTGCGGAGCGGTAATCTTCGAGTTACTTTTGCATTTTCAACACAAACTTATTACAATTAACTTCCGACTCCACCCTCCACGGGGTCGTACCAACCCTTCTGGGGTTTGTAAGACCATAAGACAGGTAGAATCCGACCGCTGTGGAAAGGGGTGGCTGGGTAGGTAGCCATATTATATATATATTATATATATGTAATTTAGATACCAGCATCTAATTACGTTAAATAATAAAATACTCCTCAAAATCATCAAATCACAACTTTACTCTTCGCCATTCATTGGACGCTTAGTAAGCCTTTTGAAGGACCCACAAAAACTTCATAAGCGTTCTTGGGGTCTGAGCATCTCAATTTTTTAAAACAATCAACGGTCCCACATTAAGTGGCCCACTTGTGAGATTAACAATTGGTGGGGACTCAAGGGGTGGTCGGCAATTTTTATGCCCATTTAGAGAACTTGTCTGATAACTATTTTTTATCTCTGCAAAACTTCGCATGCCAATGCAATTCGACCCAACGTGCAATAAACTTAGCAGCAGGCCCCGATAAAAGATTGCCTCGTTTCTCATGGGCCAGTTGTAATTCTTCGACATAACCGACAAAAAGTTGCTTTCGTTTTGCGAAAGAAAATGAGGGAATGGAAAAGACGCAAGGAAGAGAAATAATAATGAGTTTCCTTACCGTATGTGCCATCATTTCCTGGAACTGGATTTGGAAAATCATGCGGTCTTTAAGGGGTTGTATAAACTTGTCTGGACAAAAATCGAAGGTTCCAGCGGCTTCATTAAATTCTCCATATTGTTGCCATGCGTCAGGTTTATCACTTAGACCCATGGTGAATTGAGACATGTGTTTCTTTATGACATCTTTAATTTTTCGTAAAGTGAGACTTTCTTTTTGCGATGCACCATAATTGAAAAAAGACCTAAAAGATCGAAGATTTGATGATGGCGACTTGCAGTACTCCTCAAGTCGCTTCTGGTATAGAGAGAGTTCAGGGCTTGTGACCGAAAGAAGACGCAGGTTAAAATATTAGAAGCAGGAATATCCGGACAAAAAAGAAAAATCAACTGTTCAACTCACATGGTCTGAAATGACCTTCTAAGCATATCAGACGTCCCTTGCTCCCTTGTAACAATAAGCTTGCCTGACACCAAGTTAACGATACTCAAACCATGCAGCATAGCATCCTTCACGCCATGATCATGAATTATACTATGCAGGTGTTGATTGCCTTCAACTATCATACCTGCAATGAATGGGACAGGGGAACTTACAAAATCTAGCATGTCCCTTGGAAGTAGAGGCATGAAGGCTGACGCCCATTTATATGGATCAAGTAGCTCCAACAATGCAGTTGTACAAGCTGTAACTTCCTCGGATGTTTCTCCGACAACTAGCACTGATCTCTCTAAAAGTAGTAATTTTAAAAGGATTATTAGTCCTGAATCTTTTATGCGTAAGAAGAGAGTAGACAACCCCCATTGACCAGATACCTCGGGAAGTGGGAGCGGAAGAGATATTTTGCCAAACCCCATAATAGATAGGTCCATCACAAAGCGGCGTTGTGGATTGTTAATATGTGCCATTTCATTTCGAGGGTATGATATTCGCCTCTGTAATGGAGTTAACGAAAGCTTAGACTGCAATGCTGAGAGTACTGCTCTTCTGTTCTCAGGATCAAATGAATAGTAAATCACTTCCCCTTCTTGGTGACTCGCACTATTCACCTTAATGGATACACTACGCCTCTTGAGCACGGTCATTCGCGCTGCTTTGCCATTGATCTGAAACATGTCAAAGTCAATCACAAGAGTAGAAATAGAAACATAAACTATATGCATCTCACCTTTCTTTCCATGTCTATTAGATTCTGCAAAGCACAAAAGAAAAGGCTTTGATCTTGAAGCCTTGTCCCTGTTAAGACATAGCTCTTTTCAACAATACAAATGTCACCCTCTTTTGCAGCATCAATCATGGCTTGGTATGCAGAAACACCAAGATGACGCACTTGTTCTGATAGGGGGGTGCACTCCTCTTCCACCTCATATTCTCCGCCGTATGAATCATCATCACTTTGATCACTCTCGTCGAACGCCAAATCTCCCATTGAGGCAGATTTGAATTTCCCCTTCCGTGATCTGTTCATCGACATCACCTTATCCATAGCAGCGCGGAGTCCTGCAGCACTGTTTCGGTCTTCTGATTTACGTTGGCTTTCCTCGTCACTTCCCTTCCTTCCCCATTTCATACTACTCGCCTTTTCAACCATGCTATTAGCCCTTTTCACCATGGGCTTAGAGCCAAAGATGGGACCCTCATGTGATGGTTCAGGACGTCTATATTGCCTACGCCACCAACGGGCTATTAAAACAGCAGATTTACGCTTCCGCCTATGAAGTGAAATTGCCGATGAAACCCTTGAAATGTCACTACATGTCAACTCTTCACGTATTGTCACCGCGCATCCATGGCTAAGAGAGCCAGCAACATCAGTGAACTGAAAGATGAATTCATTAGTTAATTGCGACATGTATGATAAGAATGAAATAAAATTCACTCACACCTTGTAATTGATAACTATCACCACTCTCTCCAAGCCAACCCAACCTCTTTGCGCCTTCTTCTGCGCACCTTGGAATTAAACGAATTCTAAGCCCATTTGGGAAGCAAAATGCAGCAAGGGCCTCTGCATCAATGTCAGACTCAGAAAGTCCACTAGGGAATTGGTCGATCAGATCCACCCTTTTTGTAACGAAAGGATCGAGAAATCGATAGCCGCAATCCCGTAATTCAGACTTTTCGTTGACAAGGGATGAAGAGCAAACAGAGAGCAAAGAAAATTGCTGGTAGGCCCTGTCTCGTTCTAAGTTTTGTGAGAAGCGCTTTGATGCCAACGACAGATGCATGAGCTGGAGACGCAAAAAAGCATCTAAGTTTTCACCAAACCCACTCGATGCAACGGAAACCCCACTCTCTGTGTTCACACTGCTGCGTGATATTTTAGGACCTACACCGAGAGAAGTATTTCTAGTCGATGAGTTAGTCGATTCACGAGATGTCCTGGACCATCGTTCATGTTGTTTTATCACACGCATCATCGTCATACGAACAGTATCCACTTGGTGCTCAGAATCAGTGTGTTCGCCACAGCTATTGTCCATCATTTCTAGAAGCTTTTGATGATGCCTATTTCCTTGGCCAAGCGAATAAGTCAGTCGAGGTGGCTTCAAAGGACGAGTATTACTCTTGCCCTGAGACGGCTTTGACCTAGGATTATTTGACGGGACAGACGAATCCCTGGAATCAGAAGCCTGCGAAAAGACGGGGGAGTTGGCGAGTGACCAATAAACAACAAATAAAAAGCATCAAAGTCTTACCGCAGAATCTTCACACAAAATTTCTTGCGTCTTAGGCTGAAGAGGAACATCCAGTCTTTTTTCCAAATGAGCGTCCCAATCAAAATCTGAGTACCAACGATGCTGCATGACTGCACCTCCACCACCCATGGTTCGCCCCAAACGTTTTGATTTAGATGTATTAAGCAATTTCACGATTAAGTCTGTTAGAGTGGAAGAAAAAAAAGAAGGAATGTCAACGTGTCCTGAAACTATTTGCTTGTACACTTCCATAGGATTTTTAGCCGCAAAAGGTTCCCTTCCTGATGTCATTTCAAATAAGAAGACCCCAAGTGCCCAATAATCGACTGCCCAGTCATGACCATCATTCAACACAATCTCAGGAGCAAGATATGCAGGAGTACCACACAAAGTCCAGGTTTTGCCCCCATCAATCGCCTATAAAATGTAATGTGGCACAGTTAGGTGGAAAATGATTTGGCAACATAACACATTTAAGTAACCGTACCTTGGCAAGTCCAAAATCTACAACCTTCACATAACCAATAGAGTCCATGACAAGATTTTCCGGCTTAAGGTCTCTATACGCAATTTTTTTTGCATGCATGTGGCAGAATGCAAACAAAACAGACGCAGAATAGAATTTACCCCATGGCTCAGGAAATTGCTGTTCCTCGCGTAAGCGTTTGCACAACTCTCCCCCAGGAAGTGCCTCAAGAAGAAAGTAAAGGTATTTGTCATCCTCCATGTCACAATAAAAGCGATTTATGAACGGGTGATCTAGGCCTGACATAATGGCCTTTTCATTTAAGATGTGAGAATCGAGTCCATTCTCCTTTAATGACTGCTTGGAGATACATTTCAACGCAAAAAATCCGTTGTCTGCTTTAATGCCATTTACTGAGTGTTTCAATTTAGCTAGTCTCACACGACCAAATGCTCCAATTCCAAGAACCTTCAATATGTCAAGATCAGAAAGGTTAATTCTAAGGAGTAAACAAGTAGTGAGATTTTTAAGCTAAAAAAGCAATATATATTTTTTGGACCACTCACTGTAATGTTATCTTTGCAGCTTCCTGAGGTTGAACGAACTCCTCTTCCCTCCGTCTGTAGTCACCTCCATCCATCAATGACTGTAGATCTCCAAGCAGTAGGTTGAAATCATTCCTCATGAGGATGTGGCATTCGACATCAGTTTTGGCAATACATGAGGCTGTGCGTACATCATTGGACAGTAATGCCAGCTCACCAAAAAACTGGCCACTTGTCAGAGTAACAACTGGCGCATCACCTTTTGCTTTTATGAACACATCAACACTTCCAGAATCAATCATATAAAAAATGTCTCCAGGCTCTCCCTCCCTTACAATCGTGTGGCCTGCCTCGTACAACTCATTTAAAGTGGCAAGGGCCAACGTGTTTATTTCAGATTCACTCAATACATCACTGAGAAATTTATCTTTAATTTTGACCTGCAAAATAAAAAGAGTGGTTATTTGAGTAAAATGGATAAAAATTCAGTAACATGAAAATGATTACCTTTTTCAGAAATCTAACTTTAGCTTCCATCCGTTGCTGTTTGAACTGGCTTGTGATAGCACGAAATGCTGAGCGGCTAATGGACCATAATTTACAAAAGTAACGTGTACGGAGTGTTGCTGATCGAGGACATCCGTAAAGAAGGGCAATTTCGCCGAAAGATGTGCCAGAGTATAGGGTGGCTTTATGTGTATCTCCCTCATAGACATCAACTGTACCTCTTTCCATTACATAAAAAGCATCTCCTTCGTCTCCTTGCCGTATAATTGTAGATCCTTCTGAGGCCTCACTGGATGCAAAAACTTCTACTAATTCTATGAGCTCCTCGCTTGAACAAGCTTTGAATAGAATATTGGCAGCGATAGCATCGTGAATTAGTCTTTTCACAGACTCTGGCTTAGGAACAACTACTTTCACATATTTAGTTTCAGAATTTCTACTAACAATTGCAAGGCGACCCTCTTCACGAAGTCTCTTCTTTGGTTTTGATGTGCCTTGAGCAGGGTTAAAATAAAAGAGGATTTTAGTAAAAGGAAGAAAATGACTACAAAAGAACTTAAGCATACTCACGGATTCTCTGTGATGGACCACGCAAAGGAGTGTCGACTATTGCATCCATCTTAAATTGTCTGGCCATTGACTTAGCATGCTCTCCGATAGGGTTAAGCCGGCTAGAGGAAGAAAATGAAGTATCACCACTTGATGAATCAGATACCTTTGACAGAGCAGTACCCTGCGAAAGAAAAGAGTTTTTTAAATCAGTGGCTACTGTTGAAGAGTCATTATCATCCTCTTTAATGACATCAAGATTTTCAGCACCACTTGGTCTGCGTCTCTGTTGGACCTGATCAACAGAAGAGGGAAATCCAGAAAAAGTGTTGCCGAGTGACTGAAATGAAACAGTTGATTTCCCGCAACTGTTCCTCCCTTTCACATTATTGCCACCTTTTTCAGACATGTATGTGGTACTATTACTTGATTTTATATGGGGTGCTGGCCCAACCTGTTTAGAAGATAATTGCTTTTGTTGTTGAGGTTGTCCTGTATTTTTTAATGAAGTTCGATGACCCCTAGAATGCAAAAAAATATCTCCCTCAGGAACCAACTCCTGTGTTTCAACGTCTTTGTGACCGAAGCCGCTCCTATCAGAAATATGGTTGTTCGGTAAAGATGACCACGACTGATCAAGTACACCATTCTCGATTTCTAACTCAATGGGGATAGATTCGTAATCACTAGTTTGCTGTCTTTTAAATATTCTTCCGCATACTTCATCTTGGAATTCCTTATTTTCACTGATATCTTCTTCAAGCATATTGACCATTAATACAACAGCATCTTCCGATGCCATAGATACCATACTTTCGCCCTCTGAGCTTACACTTTTGCTGTCCATCCGAGGCACACTCATTGATGAGTTGCATACAGTTTTTGTTGGGATTGGAATTTGAAAGAAATGATTGCTTGGTACACCATTATTTTGAGCTGACACATTAACTTTGCTGCTTTTAACTTTGTCCGAATCTATCTCATTTTCAGTAACTTCCTTGTTAATATCTGTGACTTTGTGGTGCATGGTGGAAATGCTCTCTTCTATCACACCTCTTGAAGAGTTGTCTCCAAACCCACATATGAGACTAGAATTCAACTCTGTATCAGCGTTATTCAACCCTCCTATGCCGAAATTGTCACTCGAGTCAAGAGAATTCGAATCTCCTTGAGTGCGCCGCAGCCCAAAGCCACATATCAAGGTATCTGACTCTTCTCTCGAGGCAGTTGTGTCATCCCCCTCACTAGATTGTATTGCTGGCATAGCCTTCTGAAATAGTTGATTATTATATAAACGTAGGTTGGTTTATGTTTATTATGCTGAGAAGATCTAGCCTCTCTCTCTCTAGCCCTGCCCCACAACCGGAAAATTTATGTATCGTAGTTGTTAAGTTTAGATATCGTAGATAGTACATACTTAATTTTTTAGTCTTTGACAATCTGTCTTGCTTATGGTGGCGACAAGGAGTCAGAGGGCCGCAGCGTCAGCGGCTAACTTTGACTTGGACGAAGTGGAGGGAGGTCCAGGAGTTCTATCGTCACAGTCCAATAGTCGTCTTCTAGAAACACCGATCAAAGACATTAAAGTCGAATCTAAGTCATCTGAGATAAGATCTTACGTTATCATCATTATATTGGCTATAATAACTTACGCCACCTACCCTGGCACCAAATTTGGGAGCAATACCCTCAAACCTACAATGCACACAGTGTTTTACTATGGTTGGATTAGTGCTATATCCACTGGATTTGGTGTTGTTCCCTTGTGTTTTGTGAATGAAATGAAAGAATATTGGATTGGTGTTAGCAATGCCATAGCAGCGGGTATGATGTGCGCTGCATCTTATTCCCTTTTTTTAGAGGGCTGTACCTTCTACGATAATAATGATGCTTCTTGCTTGTCGGCCACTGTTCGAACAGGTATTGGTTGTTTTCTTGGATTGCTGTTCATACTTGGAACCAAGAGCTTCTTGGATAAAAATGAGGATGTTAAGCTTGGTTCTTTAAGTGGGGCAGACACAAGAAAAATTCTCTTGATTGTTTTTGTCATGACTTTGCACTCTTTCAGTGAGGGGGTTGGTATTGGTGTCAGTTTTGGGGGGGAGCACGGAAATGATTTGGGTTTTTTTATTTCAGCTAGTCTTGCTGTCCATAATATACCTGAGGGTCTAGCTGTGGCAATTGTACTCTTGCCTCGAAAGGTGTCCAAAGCTACTGCAGCCATTTGGTGCGTGGTGACATCACTACCGCAACCTTTAATGGCAGTACCAGCATTTATGTTTGTGCATTCATTCCTGCCTCTGTTGCCTGTCGGTTTAGGATTTGCTGGAGGGGCAATGATGTGGGTTGCATTTATGGAACTGCTTTTAGAAGCATATGAAGATACTGATGTAATTACCACAGGTGTTGTAAGCTCAATAGCGTTAGCTGTCATGATTTCAGTTCAAAAGTCAATTGAGGATCATCATTATTAAATATTTCAACAAAAGATTAAATACACATTAAGATTAGAGAGATGTTAAGGGGCGCTTCTCATAAAATAATATTGAAATTTCACATGTGTATGAACTGAAATGCTATCCTTTCACCTCGGTATCTTACAGATTGTCGAAAGATATAAAAATCATTTCTATGTAAGACTATGTTGCAACATAATCTGCTGTTGTTCTACTCGAACTAGACATAGACTTGTTACGTTTTGGAATTCTCCTTCTTCATGTTCAGCACAAATAAAAAGAGCTGACCAGACATTATCTTGATGTACCATATGAAGGAACAGCCATAGAGGACCCACCAGCTCCCCAAGACCCCCGACCCCTCGAAAGCAAGAAAGTGAGGTACCCGATTTAATAATATCCCAACACGAATTGTACCGTAACGTAAGTTGTTCAATGAGATGATAGATGATTAATGAGTGGTCTATGTCGTCTAACAATTCTAATGGACTTTTTGAATATCATTGGATTTATCAGCCTTCACAACTACGATTGTATGCTATTACACACTATAATACTACAAACAAGAGTTGTCTTATTGCACTTATCATAACGATTAGATTGTTTGTTGTTGTGAGCTCAATAAAGCATGACGCATGCCCCGAGTATGATGAGAGTGCACCGTCTTGAACTGGATGTGTATCTTATATTGACTTTCGTACAAACTTCAATCAACCATTGTTTGGTCACATCATAACACGGTGACTTCCTGTTCACATCCTTATGATCCTTCTCGTCGAACTCTTTCTCAGCTCCCATTGCTTGTATGACTTCCTTCCAAGTTGTCTACTTGTAAGCTACCGCTCCTCATGTTCACATGCCAGTCAGGAATATATATATACATGCTGTAATCATGTGTCTGTATATCCCTTTCCAATTACGATTCAAAAGCAATGCCGCAAATGTTGTATCGATATTCTCACTATCCAATACTTTGCTGATCATAGTTAGTACTAAACTCTTCCAACGACAAATTTATAAAACTTATGCCTGCTCTGGCAGGTGCAGTTTACCCGTTGTTAAGTGCCAAGTATCTCAGATAACAAGTTTATAGTTCAATTTATGAACTTTAAATCTCTTCCTTAACTTTATTCTATTAAATACCGACCTTCCGTGTCTCTTTTTAAACTTTGTTGCATCACGCTATACTATTTAAATTGTTTTATCGTCACCCAAACTTTTATAATCTCCTCTGTACCACAACTTGTATCGGCACCAACAATATGATTATCTACATTCTTTTATTCCTTATGCATGGCTACTAATCGTCTTCAGCTATACCTGAGATTGTTCGTTTGTTATGATTGTTTGCAATTGATATTGCCATGTTGAGTACTAATAAGAGGTCGAGGATTGTTGCGCGTTATATTTCTTAATACGATGATTCAATTGTCGTAACTTCATAAACATAAATTGCCCTCTAACAACGCTAATCCGATAATAGACCAACAAGCGGTGACAGTAATATATTCTTTGCGGCGGGTGTTGTTTATTGTTTTGATATTGTGATGCATAAGTAAAATCTCTCTACTTTATTTTGCAATGATCTCCCCACAGCATTATTACGTCCGTTTTTAATATCATTAATAGCAACTAGTAATATGCCTATTAAATTACAATGTATTGCAATGTACCTTGGTTAACAGCTTTCCCGCTAAGTAAGTTCTGGTATCCTCCCAGAATCTCCCAAAGGCGAGATTTGAACCTGCTTGTAACTCAAATTGAGGGGGTTTCCGAGTGAGTTTGCTCAAACTTCAAAGTTGTAACTTGATCAGAAGGACCTAATCTTGCTAACTGTGGGTACTAGAGTCGAGATATGAGCCATATAGAACCTGAAATAGGCCAAAACGTTCAAACTTTGCCAAAACGACGGGCTCACGAACGTAGTTTGCGACGCGCGGAGTGGCCTTGACTTTTGAGTAAGACACCTGTCTTAATGTATAGACACTTTTGCGGTATCCAGGTATCCTATTTCTGCGGCAAAAAGTTCAAAGGTATCCTTTTTATGGTGGTAATACACAGTGTAGATAGTGATAGTATGTCGTCGTTAACGCATTAAATAAGGTGAATAAAGGCATATAAACTATACAATTAACCTATTCTAACGCCTAGATATACATTCCAATCGACTTAGACTAATATAAGGCCGTCATCTCACCCCAACTCTATACAACACATAATGTAAGTTTTTCTCATTTGTTGTTGGATATTGTTGAATAGTAGTCAATAGATCCGGTCCATATGCAGTCTCAGAGCAGTCTCATCGTTTTTAGATGTGCCTAACCCATAGAAACTATTCATTCTCGTACATAATCATGTTAATTGCTGTGTATTGTATAATCCCTCACACTACTGTCTCTGCCACCCGACATTCCTCATTAGCACTAATATACACCACTCCTCCACCCCAATAATCCACAAATACATCTATACTAATCACCAATATACTAATATTTGATTAATAGTAATACCTCTTTTCATTATGTATTGTAATGTCTGTATTGTAGGTTGTAGCACCCCACTATTGTCCACTGTCCACTGCTACTATCACCTAAATAACCACCAAACAATTCCACAGCCAATAACAATAATATAAAATACCCACACATAAAATTATATTAATAATGCCAATAATTATACCAATGCCCATCACCACCACCTCCTAACTACATAGTTAATTGCAAGGTGCACTAACATTATCACTATATACCAGTTTCATAACCAATAATAACCATTGCAACAATCTAATACTCTACTTGCTGTTGATATTTAATCACTATTACTCATTTTTAAACTCTCCAATGTATTATAACTGGGGATATTAATTGTTACCACCCCCTTGTAACGATAATAACATACCAACGACATTTAATTATCTGTGGGGTATTTATCTCCAACTACCGCGATTAATACCGTCTGTATAGCATATTATCGTAGCCTATATTCTTACTATATATCACCAACGGTTGTTGATTGTATGACAGCACATTGTTGTGTATAATTAGACCCACATCCACCTCATATTGACCGTTGATAGATGGCAGTTGCTACTAATAAAAGATGATTAATTGTAGGCAAATTGCGCCGTTTCCACACCCTATCCTTTGCAACATAAATTATTATAGACCTATTGAGACGATATTTGATGGTATTGCAATGGTAGACACCCTCATCCGCGCTGCTGTGGCGGCAACATATCATGCTATTGTTGTAGAGATTGTTAGTGAGTGAGCGGCAAAAACAAACTTTTTGCCGTGACTTTGAACTCAAAACCCAATAAATGGATACCGCAAAAGTGTCTATCCTTGCAGTTAGCCCTTCAACTGCCAAGCTGATGTGTGGTAGAATGAGCTGAGAAATTTTCAGAGCCCAACTTTGCAGAATCGCCACGTACTGCATGGTTACTCAAATGGGTGTAAATTGAGATGTCCTCAAATAAGTTAAGGAACCGAGACTCATTTTTTAAGTGGTACTCACTCACATGGGTATGAGATACGCATCTGACTGATAGTGCAGTCTTGTAGAGCGAGAGCAGACCTTTCCGAAACACCGCTATTTTTGATCTGAGGTTGATTTCCCGCAGAGGTAGAGCGGCTAGAAGTCAGCCAAATGAAAATTGGTGCCATATATGGCGCCATAGCGGGATTCCTGTTAATTGTATCATAGACAGAGGAGGGAGGGGATTGACGATTGTTGCACGATGATGTGCATAATTTTGAGTTGTAATAATGATGGTCAGTGAGCCTCCTACACGACATCCTGCGGTAAAACAATAATTAGACGATACAATAGTCGTTAACATGGTGATAAGTGACGTAGGAGGGGGCGATAGTAGTGAAAGGGCTTGGGTACTGGACATAAATCGCCAAAATTATTCAACACAGCTCCAAAATGGCTCATCAACAGAACAACCAATACTTACTTATTACTCTGTAGAATACACCTCCACGCGAGATTCTACTCCTTTAGATACATAGATCTCCCTCTCTATGACCTGTGATGCTGCACTATCTTTAATACTGTGATATGTCCCACACCGGCGGTAATACATTTGTATTTATTTCCCCCATTGTCTTCATCCTCACTCATATTTATTGCAATTATTATGGCTTAGATTTACTCTATAGCACTGTAAATGATTATGCACCCAACATTTTGTTGGTAGAGGATTTGTTTTGTGCCAAATTTCCCGTTGTCGATGGATGGGCTCTTTTTATTCACCTTCCACCACCAGCATGTAGTTCAGCCGAGGGGATGCAGGCACCTTGACACCTTGACATGCCAAGGGGAGTCAGGTACCTACTGACTTGACAATCTATTAGGGGAGACGGGTCTATGCTAAGATAAGATCTGATTTGGCAAGTGTTAGTGTACATTTGCAAATTCGAGCTGACCGGGTATCCTTCTAAAATAAGTTCCAATAAGTTCCACAAGTTTCCCATAGAACTCTCACACTTTTTCAAGCACAATGGAATTTAACAGAATTTAACCATAGTAGGCTATCGGCGGCGGCACGGCGACCAACACTTCTATACTAATGAAATACCGCCGGAACATTACTCACTGTGGACCCCTACCGATTTATGTTGTGGTTTAGATACTTTGTAATAGGGCCATAACCGCTTCAATTTTACCAACAGTATATTACTAACAAAATGAGCCGTTACAACGATATAGTGATTGCAATAATACACAACAATATACAACCATACACAACAATATACACCAATATAATCGATGTAGCTGATAAATAATGATATATGATGACGTGATCTACGTAGATGGTGTTGTTGGGGGGCATAATGTATGTCGGAGGTGCTGCCGTCAAAATATCGTTTATTTTGTGGTGCACCTTGATATGTAAATATAAGGGTGGTATATACAACAATACATCAACACCAAACAAATTATTGCAAATAGTTTATAGGTTGATAGATGAATTAGTATTGGTTGCTTAGAGTTTGGAGGGTTTTAATTTGAATTGCAGTGGGTATAACCAACCAAGTGATAACATTTGCAGTTAGTAGGGTAGTATGTGTTGATGTGTTGGGTTGGATTAATTATGTATTAGTGGTTGGTATATGCTATAATGTGACTATGAGTGTTGAAGTATTGGTGTTACTTTAATGGAGTCCATCCTCAATCAGCAACAAACAACACACAACGCAATCTGTAGCGGCCAAAGTAGTACAACAGTATAATGTGATATGTATATAAAGATGGGTGGGTATACATAATACACAACAATATATCAATTGTAGAGGTATTGCTATATTTGTTCCAGATGATTTAGCCTATGGAAGAGGAGGGATATGGATAATACACAACAACACACAAACAATACAACAACAATCTGATATTGGACATCATTCCATTGTTTGAGTGATCAGGCACTAGAACCATTGGCAACTCAACATTATGATGATTTTAGATAGGGTTATGCAGTATGCATGTTATTTTGGTGTGTGGAGTTTATTGGATGACAATATATCAAGTATGTGTTGGAGTTTTGGGTACGTTGAGTTGAGGTGGGGATTGGTTATATAATTGATGTTTGATGTCTAATATGGTGGAATCTAAGTGAACCTAACACAATACAACAACCAGCCAATACCTAAGGAGGTGGAGATATGATGGTTTGACCATTGAAGACATTATATCTATTGAAATGGTCCAGTTATATTCAGTGTTTCTACTTTGAGATATCAATACTCAAGCTGGATACTGACAGATGCACCATTAAGATAGTAGGTGAACAATAAAGAGTATTCTAATGTATTAATATGATACTAAACTACAGAATTGCAATGTATTTCGAGGTGCCATCTACCTTAATCCTAATCTATTAGTTGTTGACATATCATGTGCACATTTTTCAAAATCAGAAGTAAATATGAAACGACCATTGTAGACCGTATTACCCTCGTCCTCCACCGTAACTGCCGTATCAAATCAACCACCATATTATATTAGGGCTATTGGGTGATTGCTGCGGTGATAGTTGGACAATAAGTCCGTCAACAAGCCGCATATCCTCGCAAGTATGTCAATATTTCATCGATGAGGGGGTGGTTGAGGAGATGTGGAATATCGTCATATATTGGGCGATTTGCCCGGATCCTTCTCCTCAGTATTTAGTATGAAGTATGGGTTATATATCATTGATATATACGCAGGGTTACGATGACAATATTCTCTATTAGCCGTAGGAGCCGCCGATAGCCATGATGTGTGAGAAGAAAGGAGATTCTTAATTTTTATTTTTGGTATGAGGGATACCGGCCAGCCCAAATTTTACATGTACAACACTCCATAAACGCTGCCGTACCTTTCTTGGTTTCGGTATCCTCTCGCCTAAAATTCATAATGTCTTCGAAATGTTCAGTACTGCCTGGAATGAGCAACCGCCGAAGCACAGTTAAATCGTGTAGGAGTTACCTAGGGTAAACTGATGGCGTTAGTTATGCCGCTGTTGCTGATATATCTACCACATCCATTGGCAACCTATGATTTCTATTATTGGATGGTTAGATTCACTGTCGTTACTGCATTGAGAGGTCTTCTTCTCATTAATCATCATTATTATCATAGCAGTTTATCTTCAAGAAGTAGACGCTTGAACTTATAATAACTCCGAGGACATTACAACACAAATTTATCTCATCGGTGCGGCAATTACATCCTTCTATTTACTGCAAGTAAAAGAGATACATTGCAATGCATACGGTGTCGATTGACCGGGTCAACACGGTATAATTTATGGATTAGATACTATTAATAATGATTGAGCCGGGGTATGCACATTGCAAAATTATTAGTGGTATCATTTAATAATGGTAAGGTTGATATACCTTCAAACACAACAACCGATCAAAACAATACAATCCCCAGTCAATGTCAATAATAGTGTACTCAAGCCACTTCATTGTTTATATTCCAACAAATCAGTTCGATTTGTTTGTGGGGGTATGTTGATAGTAGTGTGGTATTGTTTATCGGATACACAGTTTCCACCATTGGATTCATTCTTCAACCATCGCTCTCTCGGATTGAGCACCACTTGCACAAATACACAGTTGTAACAATAAAATCTTCTGCAATAGATCATTAAAGAGAAAATGATATATTACAAGATTTCAACACACAGACACAAGAAGATACACAACAATCAACTGTGTACTGACCGTATAGTTGATTATTATATGAACAATGATTGTAACAGTTTAATGCAGCTGGGTGTATTGAATGGTGGTAAGCGTAAATACAACATTCTTTCTTATTAGGTTTGCCTTAGATAGTGGAGGTGGAGATATCATGTTGCGAGGGGTGGTACAAAATATCATTAGATGTGATGTTGTAGGACATGATAGGGTGTATTTATTGGGACCAGTTTATCCTCTATAGTATTAATCTGGGTCGCAAATACTTGTTTATCTGGGTATCCACGTATTACAGAACATATTAGCATTTCTCAGTTTACCCTACCAGGTAACTCCTATCAGTTTTAATTGTCCTCCGATTTTTTTCAGATTCTAGGCGGTACCCAGGCGGTACTGGACATAACACAGACATAAATCGCCAAAATTTAAAATTTCGCTCCTATACTATGGAAAGGGGGCATACAATAGATGATCCTCTGCTCACCATTAGATTGATAACCTCTTTATCTTTTACCATTAAAATTTAAAGCAATTGCATAATAAACCATAGATATCTGCGGTCATATCAATAAAAGATGTCATCTCGTCAAATTTCAGCACTATTAAAATCTAGCAGGCAAGATGGCTGGACTAACAATAACAACAATCATATAAGTCTGGTAAAATAGAAAGGCCCCCCCCCCCTACGATACCACTTTTTTATGACCCATTTTCTCTAAATAGTCAAAACTTGACACCGCTTTCGGTATCCTGTAGAAACATATGAATTCCTATGTAGAAAGTGCAAAATCCTCCTCCTCCAAAGCACTCATAATGCTATCTTTGAGCCCTTAAACAAAGCTGATGAAGTCCAAAGTATTATCTCAACAATATATTGTTGAATAGAGCTTTAAAAGAGCTTTAGATTGATGTGTGCTGTGTAAATGCACTAAAAACTTGCCTCCGGTATCCATAGGGGGGGGGTCCTTTCTAATTTACCAGGCTTCTATGTACGTCCATCAAGTGCATAATAATAATAGTAATATGATCAATACCACAATGTACCCGGAACAACAGTTGTCGGCTGATTTGTTGATCGGACACCGGACAGAACGTTCAACCTGCACAGTTTACCAACATTTTTAATATTAATTGAATATAAACATGAATGCAACGAATAATGCAACTAATAATAATCCACAAATACAAAATATTAAAAGTGCTGATATCAACTATTCTTCGACAATCCCTCTAATGGTACCATCAACCGCAGCTGTGTATAGCTACCCCTCCGGATTAATGCAACATGTAAGTTCAGGTGGTGATGGGTATCAAACTCAACAAAATAATATGATTCCCACGATACCTCATCAATTCAATATGCAATCATATTGTAAAAGAAACTATGACAATGCCAATGAGACCGTACAGCATCCCAAAAAACAATTAAAATGGGAACAATACTCAGGGGTGGTATCTATGAACTATACCAACATTTATCAAATAAGTTTGGACACACAATAATGGACAAAGTCCACTGCACCTCCTGAATTCAATAATTGGTTGCCATCAAAAGATTGACGTAAGATGTTTAGTTTACATCAAGCTGTGTCTAGTGAATCTGAAACCATTACAAACTCCCAAGAACAAAAACTCGAACCTATGAGTTTAATTCTTCGGAGACAACAGATAGAGACAGAGATATAGCACAGTACGAAAGAATTGACTTGATACATTTATTGAAGTGGCAAGAATTGAACTTGGAGGGAAAAATAGAATCTATTACAGCCATTACCAGCCCGACAACTTTCAAGAATAAGAATACTAAGTCAACTAATCCTCGTACTCTTTACAGGATTGTGGATCCTCGTACTGGCAGGATTGTGGATGACAACACATACTCAGTAGGTGAAGGAAGGACAACAACATTTGTAAAAGTACCCAGTAATGTCCGTCCCAGTGAGAAATTTCAGGTTTTAGTTGATGATCAGATAGTTAAAGTTCGTTGTCCATTAAATACCAAGCTAATTATGTACAATGAAGAAAGATGGGAAAGCTTGGTAAATTAGATACTAATGATCAACCTATACTCAAATTAAGGAGCTTGAAGATATATGCCTTAGAGCTCACTTCATTAGCGACCGGGGACATCACAGATGACCATCATCAATAAGATTCAAGAGTTACGATACGGTTATGATGATCCAGAGGCTGTGAAAGTAACGGATGAGGTTGACACAACGGCACCAAAAATAATGTGGGGTAGATACTGTTTGGGTATCCCAAACAAGAAGATAACTTGGCCCGATACATTGGAGTTTGATGCTTACCATTCAGTGAATCATTCGACAAATGAAGATCTTGTTCGTCTGACTGAGGCATACAAGAAAGACCAAGATATTATCAGCGCAAAAAAGTCTGTATTATTGGATAACATGAAAGTACAAGTGAGTGCTTATACAAGTAAAGAGCAAGCTTCCATGCGTGCCAAGAATGCCATCATTAATGTCTACATCGATCAACTACAGTACTACAGATTACTTCTTGTGAGGCACCTTCGTAAGTGTCATAAAGTACTCCTTGAAAAGAAAAGTGGAGGTGAGAAATTCCTTGACAGCGAGAGATATGTTCAGATGCATAAGCTCATGCAAGAGTGTATCACACGTGGCTTCTTACAGTATGCGAATCCAAAGGATACAAAGTTAGGGGTGCCTTTGAACTTGTACATTGGTGAGTCTGAATGTGAATGGAAAGCCATCATGTACAGGCTACGACGGTTTCTAGGTAATGGAAATAGATGTGAGAAAAGAGTTGGGCAGTATATAACAAAGCTCCGAGGCTTGAAAATGGAACAAATCTCCGAGAAAAACAAGCTTGTAACATTGGGAGTCATCATTATACGCGGGCGAGATAAAGATTTGTATATACCTCCGCCGGCGAACAGATACTTCTATATGAAGTTGGAAGTTGGAAGCTGTCTGTGTAGTCACATCCCAAACTGTGACAAGCTCAGTTGATCGAAAGTTGTTGATTGGAGGTATTGCAGAGGCAGGATATGTCTCTAGCGAGTCAACTTCCTATGATGTATTGAGGAGGTTTTAGAATGGAGAAACAATTCTAGATGATTGTTGGGCTCGAGGAAAGAAATGGAGATTCAAACACAACGGTCCAACACCAACATTTACAAATAAGTGCATCAAAATGCCAAAGTGTACAGCTTCCGTCATGCAACTGGCATGATATCCTACAATGATTGTATCGACAAGAGTTTACCGCCGCCTTCCACAAGTACAAGAGATACAACTGAAGAAATACAGCTGGAGATACTTCGAGTACAGCTGAAGATACTTCGAGTATTGACCACATCTCACATGAGTGGATACCGGCGAACTAATGGGTTATGAGCACAAAATTTCACCGCAGATGACTTTTTTTACTATGAGCCCCCATACAAAAATGGTCGCCTAATAGTGGCCAATAATTGATGACAAAAAAGTTAGAAAGGCTCATTCTAGACCAGAATTGCACACTGAATCGATTGGTGATGACGGCTTTGGACTAAATTGAACGTAGGACCTAGTATTTGATACCTCAAAATTAACCAGTGATTTGGGCCCATTTACTATGGTGATATTGTGCATGCAACCAATAGTAGATATATATTATCTACACCCAAAATAACCTATATTTAGACTACAACTATATTATAGAAGAGATACTTGGTAGTATTTAATCATATATTATCTACCGCAAGGCCTAGCGGCTTGCAGTTTTCACTTGACTTGATTTGACTGGATAAATCTTGTGCCTTAAAACACCAAAGCCTTCCTAGCAAACTATCCTATAGCAAACCTCAAATTGATACTACATCATACTTCTGACTACAAACAGAAAGTCTTCTCGAACAAGGAATCAAGTAAAGTGAACATTCATCAAAGAGGAGTCAAGTTGGGTAGACATAAAGAATGATTCTACTTTACAATGTACAACAAATGTCCTATTTCTTCTTTCTTGGCTTCTTCCTTGGAGTACTCTTCTTCTTCGACCCAAACTTCCTCTTACCAGCAAGTCCAGCGTTCTTCTTTGCTAACTTATAATCCCAAATCATACTTCCGTCACCATCGGGATGGGGTTTATAGCCGCCGAAGAACCAGTCTTTGAATTTGTTTCTTCGAAGTTTAGATATGTAAGCCACTGTATTCCAATCGCCTCCATTGATCATTAGTCGCATATGATCCCCATTTCGTACTCGAGATAATGATACATATAAGTCCTCCCATTCGATTTTGTTGAGATGAAACGAGTGCTCTGAGATGGATAGAATGATACGGTGTATGGTCTTCCCCTAACATAGACAATAAGCTAAAGTGAGGAGAATATCAAAAGAAAGCATAGAAGTACCAAACAAACACACACCTGAGCCTTGTCAACTGTAATACTAAATGCTGGCTCAATCGGGAAATAATCTTTCATGTTGAGCTGAGAATTGAAATAGTAATGTTGTGAGTCCTCACCATCATCTAATCGAGTGTAGCCTGGGATGTATGTTGCTTTGCTTTTGATCTTGCTACCATCTCGGAGAGAGATTGGAATGACAATGCGTCCGTCTGTGGTAATACTCCCTTTGCCTCCATCGAGCCACTCTTTCCTCTCCCGTTCCTTCTTCACTGCGTCGGAAGTTGAATCTCCATCAAAATCTGGAAACAACTCAACGTTGACTGCTGTAGGCGGAGAGTGGATAGTAATGATATCACCTGGTGTAGCTTGATCACATTGCAACTTAAACTGCTTTCTTTGTTCTTTGTCTTCAAACGATAGTGAGTGGTACTTTATCTCGGTACCATTGGTCAATCCAGAAACACTGTTGATGCTGTATGAATTTAAGTATCCCAATGCTCCAGGGATGTAATACTCCCAAAAGCAACTGTTATGCATTGCATGCTCGATATCTCTTGGGTTCGTAGGCCGCCCTTTCCAAGATGACTCTTCTCTTTTACGAGGCCAACGAACTGGGTTGACACCATAATGCACAGCCCATCGTTTGGCTTGCCAGGCATTGATATCCCTTCTCTCGGCATTACCAGTGACAATGTTAGTTGCAAAGCGAAATTCGTCACTCTCCATATCCTCCCGAGACAACTTCTTATAAGTGCTCTTCAAGTCTTGGACAGTGGGACCAACACCTGTCTTGCTCATCTTATTAATCAAAGCCATATGCTTGGGATCACCAGACCTGTGTTGAGTTGTCAGCTCAATGTAACGAAATTTTGTGAATAGAA
>Ga0214477_100597_pt1 | contig 24417 bp, 18 predicted proteins | sample M1_20Mar14CPVII9_FD_165058 | JGI IMG/M metagenome (GOLD analysis project Ga0214477, IMG submission 165058) | Marine eukaryotic communities from Monterey Bay, California, United States - M1_20Mar14CPVII9sort6BwellC16 | ecosystem: Environmental > Aquatic > Marine > Unclassified | place: USA...
ATATGTAGCAGTTCTCAGGATTAGTATCAGTCGCGTCACTCGTGGCACCATTGCCTCTACCAGCCGACTTTCTGACTATTGCACAGCTTGTTGGACAATGTGCAGGTGATCCGATCGTAATTCTACCATTCTTGGCAGCATATCTAGTATGCTCGGACGATTCAGCAAGATAACTGCATATTCCAGAGGCAATTGACTTGTCTTTTGGTGGACATTTACTGCCCTGTTCATTCTTTGCATTGTTGTTGAATGTCATTGTCATACCCATTGCTAAATCTCCAGCCTCGTCAGTATCACTCGGTAGTATCCCATTTGCAGCAATTCGTTCCGGTTGTGTATCAAATGGAAGCGTAGCTGCAGCTATAATATATGGCAGCACACACCAAGATGCTCCTCCACCAAGTTCTTTTGCAAATAAAGAATCAGATGGATATGGTCCGACATCAGTTCCATCAATTGAAAAGTCTGCTTGTACTACTCTTACTTGACCAATTCGTTGATACCCGATACCCGACACTCTAATACCCTCATTCTCTGCGTCTTCTTCTACTTCTTCTACTACCACTTCTTCTTCACCCAAGTGTTTCCTTGCCCACTCGATAGCTGGAAAGAACCGAGTCCACATTCCCTCTCCTACAAACTTATCTAACTTCTTTCCCAAATCATATATGTATTGTGCATCTTTACTGTCCATCGCAATTGGTTTCTCAATTAATACATGTTTACCGCACTTCAATGCCAATTCGGCATGCTCTTTATGATATGGATGTAAGGAAGCTACATATATAATATCCACATTTGGATTATTACATAATTCTTCATATGATCCGTGTTTTTGTTTTATATTATGTAGCTCTGCAAACGTTGATGCACGGCCAAGTGAACGTGATCCTACTGCAACTACTTGATGTGGTAGTCCATTCGATGATAGAAACTTGAGTGCTTGAGTGAAGTCATGTGCAACTTTTGAACATCCTAGTATACCCCATCTCAATACACTTGTGGTATATGATGAAGTCAGACCGAGACTAATATCTAATGGAGGTACAGATGGATGATATCCGAGAGATTTATCATATTCATCAATGATAATATTGCTTGATGTGTTCATGGTAGATCAATATTCAGTGTCACTCTAGTAACTCGTATACGTCGGTGCTGAGAATAGCAAGGATACCCGGTATATATGTTATTGTTGATGTGTGTCTGGAGTAAACAACTGTAATAGTTCCATATCAAACGCTATCTAGGAGGCACGAGCGGCAAGAAGAGGGAGTATGGTGGCCGGTGGCTTCACATCTCAGAGTGATGGTGATAATTTGTATGGCGACTAAACGTATTATGCTCTCATCACAAATCACAATACATTCGTCATCGTCATCATTGCTACTACGAGCGCCGCTACTAACACCATGCTACGATCACTAACACGTCATGCAACCTCTAGAGGTCGGTCATGCTTTGCAGCAACAACCGCTAATACATCTATACCAAATCAACATCGAAACATACACATTGAAAAAAAGATTACTGACCTCAAAATTGAATTGCCAACAGCACCACTGCCTAAAGCAAACTACAATATCATATGTCTACCTCCCGGTGATGATAATATTATGTATGTATCTGGTCATTTACCAATCAAGGTATGTATTTTCAGGATAAGATATGATATCGTTTGAAGAATGTGCATATCATGTGCACAAAAACTATTATCTCAAAATCTCATCACATTTACTTATACTTATTGCAATTTCACACATACTAGGCCGATGGAGAGTTAATAACTGGCATGTTAGGACCTGATAATGGTGGCCTATCAGTCGAACAGGGATATGATGCCGCTAGACATTGTGGATTGAACATCATCGCTACATTAAAGAAACAACTTGGTGATTTGGATAGAGTTGACCAGATTGTGAAGGTATGTGTCGGATTGAGATATTATGAATCTATGCAGCACTTGTTTGTTACATGCGTAAAGGTGATAACTGATTATACAATCCATATCTTCCCATTCTTTGCAAAGGTATTCGGGATTGTCAACTCACATACAGATTTTAAACATCAACACTTAGTAATGGACGGCTGCTCTGATTTGATAATGGAGGTATTTGACAAGCCTATTGGTTATCATGCTCGAAGTGCTATCGGTACTAATACATTACCACTAGATGCAAGTGTGGAAGTTGAGGCTATTGTTAAGATTAAGCCTGAGTAATTGAGATGAGATATATATGCTGAGAGTGAGAGATAGCTGTGGAATGTAAGAAGCGATTAAAAAGGCTAGAATGAAAGAAGATGTACATAATGAAGAAGAAAGATAGTCTTTTGGAAGACGTGCTAATGAAGAAGGACTATACTTTAAGATTGAGAGTAAGCTAAAGAAACCAAGGAAAGAGTTGATCTTAATACTTTCCTAAGCTTTTGAAACAGACACTTTTGAAACTTGCTTTGTTTCAATAAGCCAACACTCTAGAAGGGATTGAGGGTTGGCTATGTACAGCGTTACATCCACCAACCCAACCCCAACCGTAGTCATTATGTAGGATACCTCAGGATACCGCAAGCATTTGTCATTTTTTTAATAAAAATTGTTCTCCCTAATTTATTGATGGTAGCGAGGCGTTGGACTATCACTACAACACGGCGGCGGCTAAAAACATATCAACGTTAACTGCAATACACTGAGGAGAAAGGTTTTTGAGTTCAGCATTATTGTATTGGCAGAAGATAAGAGATAAAAGGTACGGCCCGGTATCCTCACCTCCAAAACTGGATTCACCTCAAAACAAATACGTATGAGTAGTATAAGAAGAGATAATAATTTAAGAGCAAGAAGAAATTGGATTGGTTAATCTTATATTATATCAGCTAAATATTTTTCGATTGGTGTGGTGATTCTGTTATAACACTGAGTAGTAGTGTGTGTACGCGAGAGACAATAAAGGATTATTACCTCAACCATACAACACAATTATGGGTAAACGATCACAAGGTAAAGGTAGGAAGAAGAAGCGTGGCTCAAGGGGCGCCACCGGTAATAAACCAGTGGCTGATAAAAACAAAGACGAGAAGAAGAAGGTAGAAAATTTGATGGAAGGTATCGATCTTAATGCTCCACATATTTATGATATCGGAATGCGGGTGAATTGTCCATATCTAGGTGATATGGACGATTCAATGTATACAACTGGGACGGTTGTTGGGCATAACGTGAGAAATGGTGAGACAAATATGATCTATAGATGTATCTTATGATGTTTCTACATATCATGTATGTTTCTATGCATATCATGTGCACATAACTTTTCGTATCTAAATATGTACTATAATATATCTTCTCTCAGAGAGCTGGCCAAAAGGTCTTGTTGCACCATACGCTGTTCGTTTGGATTGTGGAAGATTAGTTCGTAATGAAGAGAACTACTTCGAAAAGCTTGACGAGAAACCTATGGAAGTACTGTTTGACACAGGTAGCCGTGTTGAATGCAAACTTGAAAGAGATTCCGAGGAGTGGTTTCCTGGAGTTATAATACAGAGCAATGAGGATTTTCTTGAACACGACGGGCCTCCTTATATGATAGAATTCGATTATGGAAGAGTGAGGCCATTTTGGGGTCCTCCAGGCGGTATTAGAATAAGTAATACTCCTCAAAAAGTAGTGAAGAAGGAGTTGCGGTTTAAAGTTGGAGACCGAGTAGAATGCTCAACGCAGTTTGGCTCTTTACCCGGTACAGTCATTCGAACAAATTATTGTGGCGAGGATAACTTTGAGAATGGATACACTGCCCCCTATCAAGTTCAGCTTGACACAGGACAACATGTCTGGGCTCCGATCGACGCTGATGATGCCATTAGATTTTCAACAGTCCCTCCACCAGAATGTTGGATATGCTTTGACAATGAGCAGACGGAAGACAATCTAATTATTCGAGAATGTGGTTGTAAGGGTGGTACTAACGGATTTGTGCACGTCAATTGTATTGTAAAGTTGGCTTTATCAAAGATGGACTTTGCGAAAGAACCGGAGAATGAAGACTATCTACCATTTGCCGCTTGTATTACATGTCGACAGCCGTTTGGTAAAGGATCACATTGCATGTCCGCGCTTTGCAAACTGTTCTATATCACCACCGTACATTTGGATATTAGTAGTACATGGAATAAGATGGCCACTACAATGATGTGTGAGTTATTGACAAAAAACAAAGATTATGATGGGGCAATGAATCTTATACAAGAACGAATAGCAGCGATTCGTTTGAGGTTGGTAGAAGTTAAAGCTACCAATAGTACGGATGAAGATCGTTGGTTAAAAGATCTATCAAATTTTCTCCTGGACTTGGCTGATGTCCATGGAGCAGCAGAATCCTTTAAGGAAATGGAAGAAGCGATAGAAGAATCATTTCTTGTGGCAAGTCAATCATATGATCGAAACAGGTATCGATTTATTGAGTATTTTGTAGCCTTGGCATCTCTGGCTTATAAGCTTGGTGACAAATCATCCGCACTAAAACATGTAGAGTTTGCAATTCGTATTTTGAAGCGGTATGTACCAGTACCAGCACAACATGACGTACATTACCGACAGCTCTGTGATTTGCTGGTTCGAGCTAGTGAGGTGAATATATACTTTGGAAAGAACAATCGGGGAAAGCGGCAATTAGCCGAGGCGTTAGAACACGTCACTCGTTTGTATGGATCTGATCACAAAAATACTAAGAGTGTAGAAGATCGTATGCATGAGCTATTAAATGAGGCAAAGGCAAAGGCAAAGACCCCATACCAAGCCATTCAAAGAAGCACCTCAAATGATCTGAGTCGAGGCTGCCAACAACATCAATTGCATGTAGAGGGGTTTGGATGCAGTCCGGGTAAGATTTTCTAATAGATATACTATTATGAAGACGAAAGATAGTCTTTTGGAAGACGTGTTAATGAAGAAAGAAGGACTCGATGTCGAAAGGCTGGTATCCTTTGTCGAACGTTATTCCCTTTTTTACATCATATTGGTTATATCTCTGATGCTCTTCCGTTTTCCTTATAAGATGTTGTGTTAGTAGTCTCACATCATTCACAGATACCACATGACTACAGAGTTGCGACGGATACCGGGGCTTTTGTCATTTTTTTTGCCTCTCGCGACGCTCCCTGCCTTTGCTTAGGTATCTATCCGAGGCTGATTGATTGCCATGCGCCTGAGCAATAATAACACCATCAATACAATCCTCCCTATCAAAGAGAAGTTGACATTCAGCCTCTGATAAACATTGATAAGATATTATATTAGATAAATTGCAAAGATCCTACCTATCATAATTTAGACATCGACGAACTATCTACACATCAGCAACACTAAGACAGAGCTGCACAGGTTGGAATACATCGATCTTTAATTATCATTGACAACAAAATAAATATGGATATGAACAGTATGAATAGCAGCAGTGGAAGTACTGCGATGAGCGGTAGCATGGGTATGTCAAGCAGTACGACGAACATTTCTAGTATGAATGGATCGACAATGCCTCATATGGGCGTGATGCACACAGCTATTTCTTTGCTTCACCAACTGGTCAATTCTACTATGTAAGTGTGCGTGATCTGTTCATATACCTATATATCTTTTATCTCATTCTTCTTCTCGGAGATAGCTCTTCGAAAGTCTATATGTCAATTCAGCGGGAGGTCTGGTCGGAGCTTGTCTCTTCACTGTTTTTCTAGCAGCTGTTTGTCAAGTGATTAATGTTCGTCTTATTACATTTGCAAAGTATAAGGATGGCTCTACTTTTGGAAAAGAACTTCTCGGTGGCGTTGCTATTACAATTTGTACCGGGCTACATTATATTTTGATGTTGCTAGCAATGTCTTTCAATGTATATATATTCGTATGCGTTATTGTTGGTAGTGGTATCGGACATATGATTGATCATCGTCTTCGTAAGAGAGGGAATGTAAAAGACACTGATTTGCCTAGTAGTAGTGATGCAAAAGAAGTAGAAGAGATGGAAAGCGAAGTTGCTGGTACTTGTCATCCATAACTATCTTAAGAATGCACTAGTATAAGATTATCTACTGTAACATGATATGATCGTACATTTAAATTACAGATAATACTGCATCTCTAGTCTCCTCTTCCTCGTCCAAATGACAGTTTGGAATAGACTCATATTCCAAACGACTTCTTCTTGATGAAGACGAGTTACCGACAAAGCGTATATATGATGTCACTACTAACCCCAAACAACATACTACAATGGCGACCATACTCCTCGATGAATTAAATGGGTTATTCCAAAGTTTAAATGTAATACTCCAAATTGACATTCTCAATATAGAAGCTGTGCCTGATGAACTCTTATCTACTGATGAGAATTTCAAGTGTTGTGTCCAAAATGTAGTCTCACTCGGTTGCAGATATAATAATAGCATTGGTTCTGGTGATAATGTACCCCTCTCGGCATAGAAGTTGTATGCATATATGAATGGATTACGACTAGATGTTGACAGCTCTGGTATCTTTTCATAAACTGATACTCCGTTTGGAGCGTGTAGAGTGAAGGAGCCGTCTGTCAACGTCTGAGTCGACTCGTCTAAAAAATCTGCCTTGAGTTTAACACCCTCTGGAATATGTTTCTTTATATCCATTGATATTGAACCATCAGGTCCCATGGTCACATTGGCATAATCGTTTATATCTCTAGACCATGTGTTAAGTCCAGGTTGACTGAAGGTGGGTGCTGGTCGTTTAGTACCCCAGAAGCCATACTCGCTCAATCCCAAATCCACTGCATATCCCGGTCCAATTGGATCATTATCACCCGAGAAGAAATGATGTGAATACCACGGTGTTGTGAATTGTTTCTTCCCAAGATTGGTTAGTAGACTTCGAACTGTTAATACATCGCCATCTAACCTAATTGTTTTTTGTAATCTATATCCAAACTCTCCTAACGTCTCTTCACTAACGAATGTCACCTCATTTGGATCCGGTGATGACAATACCTTCCATGATGGAGATTTATGAAATTTGTATGGACTATTAAACTTGTAAGCCTCACCAATATCACCTGAACATTCCCAACATGATCCTTTGATTAATTGTCCTACACCAATCTTCAAGAATGGTTCACCTGGCTTGGCAGTATCATACCCTAGTACACCATTGGTTATATCACCTTTGCCTGCACACATGGAACCATTATCACCACAGCCAAACTCCGATGCAAGCCCAACACCACTTTCTGGATCCATTGGATTATGTGGAGTTCGCCATAATGATCGTCCATATACTTGTCTATCTCCTTCTTTGTATGTAATATCACCTATCATACTGCCATGTTCGAACCTTGATCCTATATAATACTGTTGCTGTTCTTTGTTTACACCATTACCTGACATTGGCATGAATACTCTAGCTGATATGGTTGGAGATGATAAAGTGATATTATGATAGGAGGTTGTAGAGGATACCGCCGACGCTGCCATCGATATTGGTATCACAGCCACTGTCATGATGACGACGACTATGAAATGATACGCCATCGTAAACGATCTATATAGTACCCACAAATCCAGGATATTAGGCTGTCTATGATGTATAGGGCTCAAGATATGAGTAAAGATATCCAGCGTTGAGAAAGTTAAAGATACCAATTGCAACAATAAGAGGACTCTTTTTGCCGCCTTTAATCAAATAAAGGTGAGTGAGTTAGATGAGTATCGATGCACTAACTATCGGTATATCGATCCAAGGTAGAGCAATAGGAGGAAGAAGATGATGGGTGGTAGGGGTTGGTTTGAGATGAGTTGAGAAAAGATATGAGATCTTCTCCGTTTAGAATTTTATTCCTACCTATGTAGGCCGCTAGATAATGAAGGGCATTGATATGAGTTGGTATGGAATGGAATTATCAAGTTGTGACTCCTGACATATATCACTTACAGATATATCAGATATTATTGCAGTAGACGACTTACACTTACTATATAATAGAAGGATACCCTTCACGCATCAAAAAGGAGAATTATTGTTGATCTAAAGGGAATCACACATCGATCATTACCTCTACTAACTTACTACTGCCAAGGCTATCACATCACTTTATTATAATATGGACGATACGCGGTACTTCCCCGTTCCATCACTAGATTCGAGTAGTAAACTACTTCCACATGATATTGATACAATCATAACCTCACTCTCTTCACAATGTTGGCAACATTATTATGATCAATCAAGCAATCATAATAGACAATATCATTCAATATATATTGGATCACTAGGTCCCTGTGCATTCGTAAGGTACCGTCTTGCTCTTTCAATAGATGATAAAAAGCAGAAATTGCAATTGCTGCAAGATGCTGCTAAAGCTGTTCATAACGTTCAACTTTCAACAGAATCGGCTAGTAGTAGTAGACAAAGGATCTCTCTATTAGAAGGAGAACATATAGGAGCACTCACATTATCATCTGCAATACACTATGATCATTACACATGCACAAAGTCTAAATTTGCATTGATGGAGGTGTCAGCATGCAAACGAGAAATATTGGATATCGGTAATAGATATGTGAAAACTTTACCGGCCGAAGAGTGTGAAGTTCTCTACGGTCGTGCAGGGTATCTTCATGTTATTGCATTTATTAGATCTACAACGAATGATCCGGACTTTGGAAGAGATGTAGTAAAAGTAATTGTTCAGCAAATTATTCACGAGGGACAAAGAGTTGCAGCAAGAAGTCACACAAGTTTACCACTTATGTGGACATGGCATGGCAAAGATTATCTTGGAGCAATACATGGTGTTGTGGGTATTTTGTATACACTATTATGCTTTCATGACGAAGTATCACTTATCAAGGGTGCTATTGAAATGATCAAGGTAATGACAACCAAGTTGGATGAGTTGTGTTTTCCTACTGGTAATCTCAAGTCATCTCTTGGTTCCGACAAGGATAGACTCGTTCATCTATGCCATGGATCCCCTGGTCATATCCTATATCTTGTCAAGGCATATGAAGTGTTTGGCAATGATGACTACTTAAATCGAGCTGAAGAGATTGCCACAAGTGTACTTTGTAAACGAGGACTTTTGAAGAAAGGTAGGCATCTTCTTCCAAATCATACCTGTCTCATCTTATCTAAGTCTAATGATGTAATTGCTTTTCAATTAACATAGGTGTTGGCCTTTGTCATGGAGTCTCAGGTAATGCGTATTGCTTCTTATCATTATACCGGGGAAGGAGATTATCAGAAGAAAGAGGAGGCGGTGGCGAGATATCGAGAAAGAAAAGTGCCGAATGGCTGCAATGGGCACATACTTTTGCTAGATTTGCCGTCGATAATTTGAATATGCTATTTGGTATTCCTGAGAGGCCTTATTCATTGTATGAGGGAGTTTCAGGCTTGATAATGCTGCTCAATGACCTGAAAGATCCCGACCAATCTCGTTTTCCTTGCTTTGAGTATTGATATATCTTTTCATTTGTCTTGCTCTGAAGTCGAGAAAACTGTCTCTAGCCACAAACAGATCTCTAATGATAGTGCTAATAACTCGATTTATTAACATATAATATGTATATTTAGTATTATGGAGGCTCCCCATTTGTTTCTGTGGTTGAGATAGCCTGCTTATCTACCTTCTCATCTGCCTCAACTTTCTCTTTACTTTCACTTTTACCAGTAATTGCATCTGTTGCATCATTACTGGTATTGCTGATAGACTGCTCGACAACATTCGTAATGTCTTCTAACTTTGTATTGTTCATACCATCAGTCTCATCATCATCACTTGATGAGCTATCATCCCCTCCAACGCCAGATCCCTCTTGTGAAAGGGGTTCAATATGAACCTTCGAAGCACGTATTCTTGCAAGTTTGGTAGTTACTTTCACTCCTGCTTGGACAACCGCCATACTTAGTCTATTCTTCTCCGATATATAATACTTGATATTAGCATCTATGATTGGCATCACATCCTTACTTATCCTTGGGATAATCTCTCCGAGAAGTAAAAATGTTGGCCGTATTACAAACTTGAGGAAGCCAATCTGACTATCTGCCTTTTTGACTGTCTTTTGATCACAAAGTGGTGAGATTGGTATTCCTAACTGCTCTTCCATATCACCTTGTGTAAAGAACTCAGATAATGCTCGTTCAGCCCATATTCGAGCTATCTCAATCTTCTTGGCAGGGTTCGATATATCAGCTGCATGCAAGAGTAACTTGAGGATATTCCGAGATAGAGTCTTGCATTCTTTCTGATGTGATTCATTTCCACAGTGTTTCTCAGAGCCGAGTGCTTCGACAAGTATGGATAATACGCCCTTTCCTTCACTCGACTTGCTCCCATCATCATTACTTTCTTTACTACTATCACTGACATTCAAGGTATTTGATTTAACTTTCTCAACCATATTGGCCAACTTCCCAACAGATTCAAAATGATTACTCATATCAGTTCCTAGTATGGCAGTGATCATAACACCTCGAGCTTGCTCAATCTGTCGACGATCCCATCCCTTGAATACATCCCATTCGTCTTGTTTGTCATCTCCCATCAGGAGAGAATGTCCAACAGCTGAATGCATATTCTCTAATATCGATTCATCATTATATCTAATTGCCAAGGTTGACCTTGTATTCTTTTGATACAAATTATTAACACCCTTATGTCCAACGTCGTGGAATGTTGCTGCTAAAAGGATTGCAAATATGTCAACTGGATCCCAAATCACATCCAGCTTATCCTCACCGACAAAGTGTAGAAGACAGTGCAATGTCTGGGTCACATCTGCGGCATGTGTGTTGTTATGATATGGTGTATCCGACTTGTACTGACTCTCAATCTTTCGTAGGAAATTACAGACTGTTTCTGGATTGATGTTAAGGTCAAAGTAACATGGATGGCACGGCTTCTCCTTCTCACCGTCACTGCCTGGGGAACAAGGAGCATCGTCCCCTAACGACCCCACCATTGCCTTTTGCGCCATGGGAGCACAAAGTATAGCCCACCCCACGAAAAGCAGGGGGCAATTCTGCACATCCATACTACTCTCCTCCTCCAATAATGATCCTGATCGTTTGAGAATTGCCTTGGAACATTCCGTAACTTCCAATACATTAAACTCCCACTTGGATAGATTATCCCACGATAGTATCTCGGTTAATTTCTCCCTTGAATCTTTTGTCAGTGCATTCCATTCTGGTGGGCAGTATACTGCATACTTCTTATCACCCATGGTTAGAGATGAATCTAAAAAGAACTCCTGCATCGAAGGAGATCCTGGTGTTAAGGGATCAATTCCAACTTCCCCATCACGCCGCTTCTCCTTCCGACTATCATCTTCTAATGACTCTAATGTTAACGAATCCCTACGACCCTCTACCTGTCCAGCAGAACTGGAATGCAGAGTAGTTTCACTATCTATTGAGAATGCATCTGACCCTCGTCTTGAAAAGTTGGTAGTATGTCTTGTTGCAATCCTCTTCTTATGTCCAATAGAAACATCAGCATCACGAGGAGACAGCATCAACTCTGTACTACGACTCTTCCTCATCCGTCGTGGTGCCAATTCCGATACATTCTCAAATACATCACCACCATAATTCGCCAATACCGCCGTAACATTCGTTTGATGTGTCGTATCATTCTTATGTCCCTCCGCTTCCTGAAAACATTTTAATAACTCATTCGATAATAATGCAGTATTACTATCTAACATTAATGCGTTACGACGTTGACTTGACACGCTACCCCTATTACTATTCCCAATTCCTGATCTGTCAATTCCTCTTTGTCTAGAAGCTGAGGCCATTGATGCACTTCGTAAATGCTGAATTGCCGCTGATTGATCTGGTGTTAAACTCATACTACTAGTACGTTGCAATGTTTCAATAACATCAATACAGGAGTCTAAATTCCATGTTTTATTCACTGTAGAAGTACGAGATGTTGATCTTTCTTGTTGATGAGTAGGGAAGGGATCGTCAACTCTAGCACTTGGTCTTCGTAAATCTGAATCAATCAAATGATCTGCTGCAGAATCATCTGAAGATGCTCTCCTACTTTTGAAGAATGATACTGCACTTTTCCGTACTCTTGATATACTACCACCGGATAGGAAACCTGGACGTAAACTTCTCCTTATATTATTGAATCGTCCATCAACGGGTGCAGAATGAGCATGAGATCTTTTATCATTATCCAATTCTTCATCCAAAGCATCTAAATTATCACAGGAACTATGACGCCGGTGTACATCTCGTTGCATTGCAGCTAAGGTATGTTCTCTACCTGTATTAGATGGAAGAGATACTCGTTTCATTGAGCCATTCATTGAACTATTTTGACAATCATTCATCCTTATCTAATTTTGCAATGCTTCTGTCTTCTTTCAGATGCGGCACCACTTAACACTCAATTGTTGAACCCGATTTATATAACAAATTCTAATGCCTATGTACCAATAATTGCAATGGTAGAAGAGAGAATGATATGGATAGAAGGCAAGAGAAGGAATCCTTCAATGGTATTGGTGAGAGGTATTGAGATATTATATTTTTGGTAGGTATATTATTGATAACTTTTGATCTATTGCAAATTGCAATACCAAATCCACCACAAGTAATTAATTGCCTTGCCGCAATGATATTCATTTACAGAGAAAGTATTACTACAGTCCTCGGCCTTGCTCAACATAATAGCTCATCATTGCCTGACGTAAATCGTATCGTAGTATTGTGTGTGTCATTGAGAGTTCGAAAAATGAATACTTGACTGTGTGTCGATCAAGAATCATGTGTCGTAGAAAAGATAGATTCTTTAGTAGTGATGTATGATTGTACGCTCCATTAGTAACAGAAGAAGCTAGATATTCCATTTCTCTAGTACTAACACTCAACTATATAAAAACTGTTCTTATATCTACTTGATAGATAATTCCCCATTCATTTCATAATATCCTCTCCTCCTCTACAACTTTAATCGGACATGTTAAAAGCCGCCTTGAGTAGGGATTTTGATTCCTCAATCTTCTCTTCATCTGCTCCAGCCCAATCCTTATTCTCAAACAAATTGTATGCCCTGTTAGCATTAGTTTCTGATATTTCCAAGCCCAAATCTCCATCAACAAAGGCGGCATATGAAACTAACTTCTCCATGCTTGCTACTGCCTTAGAATCCAAACCACGTAACATGCACCCAATTATATCACCTAGGATTCCGCTGGCACGGTCTGTAATGAGACCTGCCACAACCTCTTCTCCCTCTTCTTCTGTCAAGCCGAGACTTTCTTGGATTTCAGCTAGTAAGTCGGCACTATCCATGGTAATTTCTCCATCATCTATACCCGGTGTTATTTCCATCGAAAACATGGTAACTAAGCGAGACTTGGTAAGTCCAACATCATCCTTAAGGTCTAATCCCATGGAGTTACACTTCTCGCGGAATGCCTTGACCATATCAGGAGTGATATCACCCGAGTCGAACATAGCGCTTGCCTCCTCGGAAATGATCTTCTTCTGTGTATTAAGCATCATCTCCTCACCCTTCTCGGCTGAGATACCAAGCTTGCCCTGAATGTTGGCAAGGAACATCATATCTTGTTGATCTAGGGCACCCTTGGTGGACATGGATTGTGTAATATAGTTGTCATATACCATACTGCCAATGTTGCCACCAATTTCTTCCATCTTGTCAGTGGTAAGGCCAAGAATACCCCCGAATGTGGCCTTGGCGGCTTCATACCGAGCAGCATTGGGACTTTGGTCAGTGAAGGAGCTAACGACGAACTGACGGTAACATAATTCAGCTACCTGATCATCAATACAGCCCATACCCTTGGCGGTGATGGGGTATTCAGATTCGTAGACGGGTTCTTCTTCGGTGACAGTCTTCTCCTCTCCACCTTCTTCCTCGGCGGGTACCTTCTTCTCAACCTTCTTGGTTCCTACCACCTTCTTCTGAACAATATCATTCTCGACATAAAAGTCAATGAGGTTCATAATATCACTCATGATGTTGCCATCGGTTCCCAAACCAAGCTTTCCCTGTTAGTAATTAGAGTTGTGTGTGAATAGTGGGAGAACATGTGAGCAAAGTTTCAGTATGGCCAGACAAACATCAAAACAAATGCCCCAAAACTACTTACATCTGCCTTCTGGCCACTCTTAAAGTAATCCTCTCCATAGTCTGCTCCACGCTTCTGTGCCAACTGATCATTTGTCAATACCAATCTTTCCATCTCCTGTGAGATAAACTCCACCATTGGCTTCATTCGTTCACCAATAGCCTCCATGTATATCTCCTTGCAGGCCTCGTCGGACATACCAAGACGTGCACGTAGATCCTCTAGTGGTTGACGGAACTCCTCACGGATAACACCTGTGGTACCGAGTGCCTCCTTAATAGCCTTCTTGTATTGGGCACCAAATGTTGTGCCATGGACGTCATATACTTCTTCGGGAGCAATACTGAGCAACGAGCGGAGTGAGGCAAGTGTCTCGACCTCATCTGTCGAGGGGATACCCCCGGGTGTATTCGCACCAATCTCCATGACTGCCTTGCTGTATAATGGCCCAGCGTAGGATGATACCATCTCATCATCCAACTTGTAGTCAGTAATAACCTTATCGATATTATCCTTCAAGTTTGTAAGTAATGCATCGGTGGAATTACCACGTAAAATCTCCTCAGTTGCGGAGGTTAATACATTTTGAAGTTCAGGTCCAAAGTAATTACGGATCTGGGTAACACCCTCCTCCTCGGATAGGCCAAGCATACCACGCAATACCTTGAGCAGACCCTGAGCTTTGTCGGAAATATTCTTAGCACCAGATTCCTCATCAACCTTAATTGATCGGATGAAGAAGATTTGATACATGTTATGCCTATCCGTATTCTTTATGAATCCACATGCCGAGGAACTGTCATAGGGATCGAAGAGTGTCTTTTCAAAGTCTTCAAACTCTTCCCAACCCGCAGCCTCAAGTATCTCCTTACATGTCTCCTTGGCAGCAATAGCATCAATAAGTCCATCATATGTAGCCGCGGCATTATTCACACGTGCAAATCCATTAACCTTCTCTAATGGTCGACCAAGTGCCTGCATAACCATACTTGTCATCATTTCCTTCATACTAGAATCCTTGAGGTACAATTCCTTCTGACGACTTTGGATAATATCCCATGCCTTGGCGGGAGGAATGATACCAGCAATGGCATCCTCCAACGTCGACAAGGCAGTTTGACGCCAATAATCAGTAGTTGCCGCGGCAATTTCATAATCACAATCTTCATCGCTAAGACTAAATACCTCCTGTAGCTTCGACAAGGTATCAAACGCCCCATCGAAAAACTTGATTGACGATGTATCCTCAACCTCCCGTTGTTTCTCCTCTTCCTTCATAGCCTCCAACTTTGCCTTAGCCTCATCCTCGGTACCTAACCGGACACCCTGATTAACATCATAATCATCCTCATCCTCATCATCTTCCTCCTCGGGTAAGCCCAACTGGACACGTACCTCCTTCCCAAATGACTCCATATGCATATCCATAGCCTCCTCATCGGATATACCCAACGTGGCCCGAGCACGACTTAACATATCGGAACTAACCGCACCACTATTCAACTTACTCCGTGTGCTACCCAATGCCCGTTCATAGAATGGTTTAGCAATATCTTTCGCACGTTCCATTCCCTCCTCAATGTCTAATCCACCTAATGCTCTGGCAACTCGAGAAAATTCAAATGTAAATGCCTCAAATGTTTCACCACCTTGTTTTAATGCCCTTTCCGTCAGAAATAATAATTTATCTAACGATACACGATCGGGATGATCAACATCATCTAATTCCTCTTCACTAGTAAAACGTATAATATCACGATAAAAGTTTGTAGCGGCATCAGCATGTCCCTGACCAACCTGAATATTATCCAAAGACAACGCTTCTCTCAAACTAGCCAACTCTTTCAACTCAGCAGTCTTTGCCATTGGATTCTTCGCCATACCACATAAATACACAGCATAGATTGTAGTTTTCATATCTTGAAAATCTTCATCATTCACACCATAATCTGACTGTAGTACGTTAATACCATCCACTATATTATCATCATCCACACCCAATTCTGATAATCGTTTAGCAATTGCCAATGGACATGATCGTCGAATATCTTCATCGATATAATCTTTGGAAACACCGCCGGCGGTTACTGCCGTGATTACACCCCCTACTGCCCGGGCAGCTAATCGTCGGGATGGTGTCATTGCCGCACCGACTACATAACTTAATGGTAGGGCTGCCACGCCTGCTAATTTTACTAACTTTGGATTTTGAAGTTTCGATGTTATTTTGGAATCATTTGTGTTGGATAATGTTGCAATGTAATCTTGTAGAGCCTCGGGACCGCCTCCTGCTGCTAGATTTAGTGAAGTTGTTGTTGTTGATTGGAAGTTGGGATTAGTAGTGGCGATGAGTGAGTTGGAAGTTGATAGTGATGGTAAACCAAATGCAGGTCGCTGTTGTTGAGGAGTAATTGCAACATTATTAACACTATTTCTGCTAATAGTTGACGGCTTATTCACCAATGATGGAGAGAAAGTAAATGCCGATGTAGTATCTACTGTAGCTGATATTGACAAAGCTGCTATGCATGCAGCTGAATGAAATCTCATCTTCTATTCTATTTGTTTGTGTTATATCTTGTGCTCTTTTTTTCTCTACTGATCAAGTAAGTCTAATACCGATAAACTCTGACGAAAAGATATAACTCACCAACCGATATTAAGTAGTTCTAGGATGACGTTCAAAGCATATATTGACGAGTAAAGGCGACTATTAGAAGTATGATATCGAGTTGCCGTCGTCGTGCGTCTTTGATGGATTTTGCCTTCAATAATTTTACAGTGGAAGTCTGTCCGTGGTAAGGTATCCTAACAACAGCCGCCATGTGGAACTTGACGAAGTGCACAATACAAATAAACGCCCGCCTAACAAACGATCCTACTTGAGCCTTTTGAAATAACATAACTTGTTACCGCAATTGATAGGGCTGCATTCATTATATATGAGTATGTATGTAGGGCTGAGTTAGTTACATTCGTTTTAATGACGCAACTCAATTTACAAGCTACATCTTCGGCCACTCGACTCCCTCGTCTCTCTAGTTTCTTATTTGATATCATCCCAAATCCATCCCCATTATTTCTATTTCTATACCTCTTATTCTTCCAACCATCCCCCTCACTTTATTCTCCCAAAATATCGTATATCTTACTTACATCTCATCATCTTCATCCCTAAACTCAGCACTCTTCCTCCTCTGTCCAGTTTGTTCCTTCTTCCTCTTTTCATACTCTTTCTTATCCTTCAATTTCTGCTTTCGAACATCGGCAGAACTAGGCGTGCCCAAATACGGCTGCAACACAGGCCATACCTGCTTCTTCCAAACTTTCATACCCCTCTTATAAACAAATCCAAAGTTATGACGCATATTTCGTACACCAGTCTTAACAATTGCCGGCGCGTGTTTATTAAATTGTGTATCAATTACTTCCTTCGTTTCCCATAATTTTTCAAATGCCAATGTCATGGGCGCTTCATCTTGTTCCCAATTTAAAAAGTATCCATAATCACCATACTTTCGTTCTAATCGTTTGACTAGTTTTGGATAATCACCATAATATTTGGATAGGATGTTGGGTACTTCTAATACTTTTTCTGGATCATGCTTTTCATAGAAGGATATTACACGTTTCTTAGGTGACGGTCCGATGCCAAGACGATGGCCTAAGTTACCCATTATATGATTCTTGGCAATAAAGGCAGTAAACCAATCACCTGCATATAGAAATGCAGGTATTAGCGTCGTACCAGTTAACATCACCAACATTACCAATGGTAATGTTTTAATACCCTCACCGGATGATGATGGTTGTGGACAGCACATATCTCCTCCACCTCCACCGCCACGTGTGGCAGTTCGTGCTGCCGCTGCCTTCTTTGCTCTAGCACTTTTTGATTTCTTCTTCTTTTTGGGTGCCTCTTCTTCTGTTTCAGGAGTTGCAGCAACATTGTCATCTTCGTCTTCAGAACTACTACTATCACTTTCAATCGGTGGACCTACATTGTTAAATGATGGACCTGTTTCTCCCTCGAGGATACGCTCTGCTTCCTTGGCTCGTGCCTCTTTGCGGGCTGCTTTCCTTGCTGCTTTTGATTCTGATCCGCGTGCCATATTGTGTATTATTTATTATATATTTATATTGCAATAGACTACGATAATATATAGTTGTACAATACCTAGAGAGGGGTATATTGGGGAGTAGTGATATGATAGTTGAAGTTTGAGTTTGTAAGTAAGGCGTGGTTCGTTCGATGGCTATGACGTTTTAGCGATTGGACTCTTAAAGATACCTAAGATAACTTTGGTTTACAAAGGTTTCTAAAAACATTTTCATCGTTATCTCTACAATACTTTCAGACAATAAACATACACTTGGATATACCTTTATGAGTGTAAACCAAGTAATGCGTCACAGTTGAAGTTATCGCCAATCTTTTCTCTTACTCATTGCATGCTCATTTCATCTCTTTGCAAAAGCAAATTACTACTATACTATCTCCTCATCTATACTATTATCATCATGTCCCTACTACGTCCTCTATTCATCGGCGGTCTACTCGCTACTGCATCAGCATTCGCTCCTTTATCTAACAATCATGCTTTATCCAGCAGACCGATAACATCACTAAATGTTGCAGTCGACACATCCGACATTAAAAATGGACTAACAATTGAATTAGACGGTGAGCCATACAAGGTATTAAATTTTAGTATTATGAAACAAGCCCGTGGTGCTGCTAAAACGACTATCAAATTTAAGAATCTAAAGAGAGGTAATACTATTGAGAATACATACCGAAGTGGTGAGAAGTTTGAAACTGCACAGATTGATAAGAAACCTAGTCAGTATACTTATGAAGATGAGGTGCGTATGTAATGTGATCTGTCTGTTATGGTCCTTTTTAGTATCGGTGTATAAGTGTGTGGAAAGGATTCATACTTGTGTTGCAATTTATGGGGGTTAAAGAAGATAATCATCAAGATCATTAGTTTTTGCACATGATGTGTTCGTTCAATTGTGTAGGAGAAATGTGCACATGATATGTTCATAATGTGAATCTCTCTTTGATGATAATGGAATGTATGATATACCTCGGATAAATAAGATTTGCAATTGATGAACAATCATATACTAATACCTTTCTTTACATTTCTCAACCACCAAACAAATACACACCAACACAATCAAATACAGTCGGGAAACTACTTCTTTATGGATTCAGAAACATTCGAGGAAGTTATGGTTGAATCAAATATAATCGAAGATCAGAAGAAGTGGATTTCGGAAGGTATGGAGTGCAATTTAATCTACTTCAAGGGTAATGTAATTGAAGTTCAGCCTCCAAGTCCATATGTATTTGAAATTGTAGAGTGTGATCCAAATGTTAAGGGAAATTCTGCACAGGGAGTTACCAAACCAGCTGTATTGGAATGTGGTGCTACAATCACTGTTCCGGGATTTGTTGAACAGGGATCAAAAGTTAAGGTTGATACTGAGAATGGTTTATACATGGAGCGTGTGTAAAGGTCAAAAGAAGTGATTATTAAGTGATTAAATGCCACGTTGTCTTTCTGTTTACATTAACTCGATGTTTCTCACCTGCGACCCTTAAACATATCCAGTCTAAGTGCCATTGTTCTTGATTCACTTTTCATCTCGTTGCTAACTTTCTGATGCTCAAGCAGTGTATTTGCATATTCGTCTTTCGTTATATATCCTCCCCCAAATCCATCTCTCAATTGGGTAAAAAGATCTTCATTACTCAAACCGCACATTGCTGCCTTCCTAAAATACAACATGGCATATTCAATCTCTCCTTTCTGAAATAAGGCTTCACCAGCACAAGCATATGACTGAACGCTACCATTGTCACCTCCTTGTTTGTAATATTCGATAGCCAGATTTATATTTCTTTCTATATTGTTTTGTCCACACCGATAGCAGTTTCCCAGGAAATGAGAGGCATTACCAAATCCTTCTACTGCAGCACGTTGCATCCATTTTAATCCCTCGTCCCAATCTATATCAACACCATTCTCTCCGTGAATGTATGTCATGGCTAACTCATACATTGCCTCAAGTTTCCCGGCTTTTGCTAATTTCTTTTGCAATCCAAACATATCAACGGCATCTTCACGGGGATCTTGCCTACAGAGTGCACATGTACTGACTGCCTTTTTGACTTTCTCTTCTTCCATCCCCTCTTTGAGAAGCGACAAAATATGATCGTGCATACAACCTTTACAAAGTCGAGAATCGCAGCATTGTCTGTAGATTATGCCACCATCTACAGGAAGTGGAAGTAAACATATCGGACATTCTTCATTATGAGGACGAATCCAATTTTTCAATGGATCTTCCGTCCGTTTGTCTGCGGCTTCTTTGGCCCTGATCCCGTTTTCAATATGTATATCCACTGCTGCAAGCAACTCATCTTTGTCTTTATCTTGTATCCCAAGTTTTTCAAGCAACTCAAGCATTTCAGGGTCAATTTGTTCCTCCTCCTCCTTTTCCATAGATGTATCTCTTTTCAGTTGAGTAGTCGATGCCATAATATTGCCGGTTTGCAATAATCCTATATTAATCTAAACACGTTCTAAACAGGCATTAGATGCCTTTCAAAATATAATACAGTTTGATATACGTTTAGTCGCTAGAGTCGCCCAGACCGACCCTCTCTTCTTGCCGCTCGTGCTTCCTAGATATAGCGTTTGATATGGAACTATTACAGTTGTCTACTCCAGACACATATTATTAACAGATATATAGAATATTATTGTAAGAGACGGCTTATATATTATGAAAGAAGGATACCCTACCAACTCAAAGTTTAGTTTGAGGAACAACAGAGAGTAGCCGGGAAGACGGGTTATTAGTCAATAGTTTAGTATTGTGGATCATATCACCACCCAGTTGGTTGTCTCTCATCTCATAGGTACAATACCTCTCTAGAGAGACTTCGGTAATACACAAACAAACAACTTGGAGGCACTAGATACGCATTATCTACCATGAATGCAACAAGCAATAATATTATCATTGATGAATATGATAAATCTCTCGGATATCATCCATCTGTACCTCCATTAGATATTAGTCTCGGTCTGACTTCATCATATACTACAAGTGTATTGAGATGGGGTATATTAGGATGCTCAAAAGTTGCACATGATTTCACTCAAGCACTCAAATTTCTGTCTTCCAATGGACTACCACATCAAGTAGTAGCAGTAGGCTCACGTTCACTTGGCCGTGCATCAACATTTGCAGAGCTACACAATATAAAACAAAAACATGGATCATATGAAGAATTATGTAATAATCCAAATGTGGATATTATATATGTAGCTTCTTTACACCCATATCATAAAGATCATGCCGAATTGGCATTGAATTGCAATAAACATGTATTAATTGAAAAGCCAATAACAATGCGTAGCGAAGATGCACAATACATATATGATTTGGGAAAGAAGTTACATAAATTTGTAGGAGAGGGAATGTGGACGCGGTTCTTTCCAGCTGTCGAGTGGGCAAGGAAACACTTGGGTGAAGAAGAAGTGGTAGTAGAAGAAGTAGAAGAAGACGCAGAGAATGAGGGTATTAGAGTTACGAGTAACAATATCCAACGTATCGGTCAAGTGAGAGTAGTACAAGCAGACTTTTCAATTGATGGAAATGACGTTGGGCCATATCCATCAGATTCTTTATTTGCAAAGGACTTGGGAGGAGGAGCATCTTGGTGTGTATTACCATACATTGTTGCTGCTTCTACACTTCCATTTGACACAAATCCTGAACGAATCGCCGCGAATGGGATACTACCAAATGATACCGATGAGGCTGGAGATTTAGCAATGGGTATGACAATGACATTCAACAACAACACAAAGAACCAAGATGGCAGTAAATGTCCACCAAAAGACAAGTCAATTGCCTCTGGAGTATGCAGTTATCTTGCTGAATCGTCCGAGCATACTAGATATGCAGCAAAGAGGGGTAGAATTACGATCGGATCACCTGCACATTGTCCAACAAGCTGTGCAATAGTCAGAAAGTTGGCTGGTAGAGGTAATGGTGCCACAAGTGACGCGACGACTGATACTAATCCTGAGACTTGCTACATATTCCCTTTACCATCGTCGACATGGGAGATAGAATCTTCTGGTGGTTTTAAAATGCCCAATAGTTTGGGATTTATATACGAAGCAGAGGCTACAAGACGTCTAATAAGTGCAGGGGAACTTACATTTCCTCAATGGACTCCTGATGAGAGTGTTGGTTGTATTCGTATCATTGAAGAGATGATTCGACAAGTGAAGACTTGACATCTATAACTATATCATCTAAGTGAACTTTGGATCGGGATTTCTTGATTGACATGAAATTATGATACACACTGTTAATCTAGTGACTTTAGAAACTCTATATCGTACCGTATAATACTAATGAACTATATTGCCGCCATATATGCCATCAAATCAACCACTTGTTTCGTAATTGTCGTACGAGGTGGTAGGTAGGTATCTTTTAGGATACCGACCGCATCTATCATTAATTCCGCATTTTCAATGAAGTTTACATATCAAGAGCAAGTGCTGGCAACATGGAGATCTTTGCAATAGTAGGGATAGTAGACGGCAAATTAGGCATAGTAGTGTGAAAAAGCTAGGTTAATATAGTACAATGGCAACGGCATCCAAAGCCGCAGCGCTACAAACAGCATTACTATCTGTACGATCATTAAGACGTCGAAAACTTGGACATATCTCCCCAACACACTATCCTCTTAATGGGCTAGATAAATGGGGTCGTAAGAATACTAATAGCAATGGAAATGGTATGCCATCCAACTTACTAGCAGGCGGCGGTGGTGGTAGAAGACCAGCGCCACGAGCATCATTAGTCTTTGGTGGTGAGGGGCGAAACTCTCGAAATAATGTAACACTAAATAATGGTTGCAAAAACACATCAAGCACGACAAATGGCATACATATAAACCGCCATAGTAGTAGTAATAAAGCAACAACAAGGAGTTTGAGTAGGATAAATGGAAAAAGATTACACAGCAGTAGAAGATATGTCAATGGATCATCACAGCAATTACAAGCTGTTATAAATGGTGCTTCACAAAATGCAAATAATAGCAATCAATCTATTACTTCATCCTCAAAGAAAGATAGACAAACCAAAGACAAATCAGATTTAATAGTAGTATTAGATATGGATGAATGTCTCATACATTCTCAGTTTCTAAGTGATGTTGATAAGTATAGACAAGATGAAGAGCGTCCATCCTCTTCCTCTACTTCAACATCAAATGCATCTCAATCAACATTTGAACCAGGAGGAGGACAGCATTCACCATCCGATTCCTTATTTCTAAATGCATGTGATTCATTCCGAATAACATTGCCGGATGGTGATTTGGTGAATGTTAACAAACGACCCAACTTGGATTTATTTTTGAAAGAGATTACGAATAAGTTTGAAACTTATATCTTTACTGCTGCCATGGAGGTAAGTTTACTATGGGTTTGGATCTGTGCATGTATGAATTGTATGTGCTACTCATTCTAACATCTTTCACTCACACTGCCGTGCATCTAGGTATATGCTGAGCCAGTATTAAACGTATTAGATCCGAACAATACAATGTTCAAAGGTCGCTTCTACAGAGATCACTGCTCCTATGATTCCGATCTAGGAGTATATGCCAAAGACTTGTGTGATGTACTACGTATGAGAAAGGCAATGATGACAAATGATGCTACATTAATTCTACCACTGACGGATGGGAGTGGGAGTAGCAAAGCTGAAACAAGCCCAAAAAGAAGTGCAGAACGATGTAAATGTGACGAGGACATTTCAATATGCGGCGAGCGTCGTGTGGTATTAGTTGATAACAATCCATTATCATTCTTACCCAATCCATCGAATGGGATATTAGTTTCATCATTCTATGATGATCCAAAAGACGATACTTTAGAGGCTGTGATGGAGTTATTACATGAATTAGATGATAGTGATGATGTCCGTCCTATACTGGATGACAGATTTGGTTTAAAGGATGCATTGGATGATGTAGTGAAGGGTGCCGCGGTTGGTTGGTAAGCACATTTCTCCTCCTTCTTACAATAGAATGCTAAAGCTAGTGTAAAATAGGCTGTTTAATGAATACCATAGAGGAATAGAGGAGTGCCGAGCCTCTGTTGTCATACCACCCTGTCTCTTTTTCTAGGCTATCAGTATTCAAACATACATTACATACACCCCCGT
>Ga0214477_100599_pt1 | contig 24341 bp, 14 predicted proteins | sample M1_20Mar14CPVII9_FD_165058 | JGI IMG/M metagenome (GOLD analysis project Ga0214477, IMG submission 165058) | Marine eukaryotic communities from Monterey Bay, California, United States - M1_20Mar14CPVII9sort6BwellC16 | ecosystem: Environmental > Aquatic > Marine > Unclassified | place: USA...
GTATGGAAGAAGCGTTTGCTTCTCTCGAGGAATTGACACCTGATATGTTAAAAGAGAGTATAAATAATGAATATTCATCAAAGCTAAAGTATAGTAGAACAGATGATACAGCTGCTACAAATATAGGGAAATCCACTAAAGAAGAAGTCGAATTGTATCTCGAGATGCAACAAGAAATGGAAGGTAGTACTCTACAAGAAGAAGAAGAAGATATAGAAGAGAATATAGATATAGAATCATTATATACTGAAGAAGAAGAAGAGGTTAATGATGAGAACTCTGAGGAAAGTGACTATCCTTGGTCATCTATAAACCCAATTCTTAGACTTAGAGGACAAGTTGCAACAGGTAAGTTTATGTGTGTACATCACCATATACACAAATTATTTGTTTTGTTTCAGATGTCTAAAATAGATATGCTCTTTTGTAACATCAAACAGGGTATGGAAGAGGAGGCAAGAAGTTAGGAGTTCCCACCGCCAATGTAAGTACAAAGTAGCATTGATTGTACAATCTTTCATCTATGTACTCCTGTTGTATATATCTTTATCAGTATTACTCATATAATTTGTTGTTATCTACACCTATTCATACAGCTACCATCATCACTATTTCAAACTGCATTGGAAGATATGTCAAATGGCGTTTACTTTGGCTGGGCAGTTATTGAGTCAACATCAACATCAAATAAAGGAAGAAATGTACCAATCAAAGCCGTTGTTAATGTTGGTTACTCGCCCACGTTTGAAGGACAGGAGAACCAAGAAAAGATAGTAGAAGCTCATTTGATAACAAAGAGTAGTCCGATGGAGAAACCAGAGTCTACTGACGATGGAGAAAGCAGTGACAATATAGATGAGATTGAAGGAGATTTCTATGATGAAACGCTAAGACTGCAACTAATTGGATATCTTCGAGCTGAACAAAAGTTTGATTCATTTCCCGAGTTGATTGCACAGATACATCGTGATATTGGTAATGCTGATTGGGCACTTGATTCAATGCCATTTGTGTTCTCAAAGGAAGATAGCTTCATCAAGGATGGAGTAGGAGTAGAGTGGATAGGATCTAGTGGCGGCGATAGCTCTGCAAGTTGGGAGTACGAGACCTGGTAACAGATATCATATATACTATACACCACTACTATGGTATAACTCAAGTTGATCTACTATCACACTTCTATCTTATATTACACTCAACACAAACATACAACACATACTATGTACATATCACTCCGCGCCTAACCAGGCGCATTATAGTCCTAGGAGGAGCACCTCATCCAGCTGTGGAGCCATCCTCCTTGGAAGATTTCTTGCAACAGATTCAAGTCTTCGTAGTCCACCTATTCCATCACTACACCCTAACAAAGCACCACGATAATACCACAGACATGCCTCCTCATGGTCCATATTAACACCTCGTGCTTCCTCAAAGTGCTCACCTACTGAGTAATGTGATGCTGAATGACCAAGATTGGCAGCTTTACGATACCAATCTAATGCTTCATCATCTGAAGCCTCGACACCACAGCCAAGCTCATAACATAATGCAAGCTCGGCCATAGATGAGACATGACCTTTCTCGGATGCTGCCTTGAACCATTGAAATGCAGCCACAACATCAATTGGAATAAGATTATTGGACTGAGTAGGATATTCATATATCAAAGCAAGTTTATGTGCCGATGCTACCGAGTTGGTGAGATGATATGCTTTTGTTAGATATTGCAATGCCGCTGTTGGATTGGGCTGGGAAAGGCCGGTTCCTGATAGATGACATTCGGCTAATTGAAGTAGAGCTGCCTCATCTGTTCTACTATACTTTAGCTTTGATGAATATTCATTATTTATACTCTCTTTTAACATATCAGGTGTCAATTCCTCGAGAGAAGCAAACGCTTCTTCCATACCATTTTGTTGCTCTTCATTACAAAGTCTAGTTTTGACTCTTTTCTGTATTACATGTTGAAACGAGAGACTATACCGAATTGTCACCAAACAAAGTATCAGTAGTGGTGAAATTCTCTTCATTCTTTGGATTATTAATGGTTTAATTTGATTATGTAAATAGATGCAATCAATCAACTCCTTGGAGCATGAATTATGGCCTTGTGCACGCATGATAGTTTTGAGATGAAGGATACCGTATCCTGTAAACTCTCTTTGTTGCCTTACATCACCTCATGCAATACAAGTTGCAATTATGCATTGACTTCCCCTCATTAAAAGTATATAGCTTAGCTAAAGCAGGATATGGATAATTATAACTCCTTCCTATTTTTACAACATATGGCCCATACATAGCGTAACCATATTTTTCTCCCTCTACTTTCACCCTCTAGGGCTAGGGAGAACGGTTCCCCTCCAATATTAAATACCAAGGTCGGACTTGCCTTTTTACTTATTCTCCATTGCCTGTTTCCTTTTCAACTTTAATCCCTCCTCAGGATTTGTCAATACACTATCAAAAATAAGTCCAGGACTACCCTGTCCCAATACATCACTTGGATCCTTATCATCACTTGGTTGCCAATAATCAGGATCACGGTACATAGTCTCTCCGTATACCTCTTTATCTTTCGTTAATTGTGCCAAATCCTTATCACATTCTATAGCATGAATACGTGCCAAGTCAAGTGTATCTGTTGAATTTAATGTTGATGTTTGTAATTCCTCCGCGGATACCTTACGTACCATCTTGGCAGGCGAGCCTAACCAATATTCACCTTCTTTTACTACAGATCCGGGTGTTACCACTGCACCGGGACCGACAATTGCATTCTTCTCAACTATTGATCCATCTAATACTTGTGCCGATGGACCTATGACACATCCATCTTTAAGTGTGGCCGCATGTACAATCGCTCCGGCACCAATTGTTACATTATTACCAATAATTGATGGAAAGTCACCCTGGATTTTAGCAACATGTACAACTGCCCGATCACCCACTGAGGTGTTATCACCAATTGATACCTTATGTACATCACCACGAATTGTGGCACCGTACCATACACTTGTGTTTGAGCCGAGTGTTACATCCCCTATGACCGATGCACTAGGTGCAACGAAGGCTGTTAATGGAGATAATGTAGGTGATACACCATCAACTGCAACGAACCGTGTTGAGGGTACTAAACGTTCAGTATATTTGCATACCTCCATTGATTTACCAATATTGTCAAGTCCTTGACCTAATTTGCGTGCCGTATTGGATGCGGCTATTACCACGCGTTGACCAAGAGATGTCATTATTATTGGTATTTAGGTATAGTTGTTTATTATTGTTATAGTATTAGGTAAGATAAGGGATTGCAATAAGGGGATATATTATGGGCGGCAAGTTGTCCGCATATAATATGATATAGAGGTTAGAGGCTAGACTCTTCGGAAATACCTATGAAAAATGAAGCCCAAGGGATAAAGGTCAAATCGATTTAGTTCGATAATTAATTTGGTTCAGTTTAGATGGCGTCGGTCTGCAATAGTAGACTATAATATATCTATCTATATCCTATATTAATCAGCGTATCAGGTATTCATCCTATTTTATTATTCGTCTCGGCAAAATCCGCCCTAAACTAATAAACAATACACAAAACACAAAGCAAGATGGCCCCCAAAATGGACATCGATGAGGTTGATACCTCTGCTGAGACCAAAACAACAGCAACCAAACCAAAGAAGACAAATGCAACGCCTTCAGCATCATCTGAAGAATCCTCACTCCACCCTGTAATGTCATTAGCACAGGATATACACCGATTAAACATGATACATAATAACAAATTAAGTGTTAGTGATGCTACATCAATTATTGGATGTGAACCAACCGAGTTATTGGATAAAGTAATGAGTAGGGTTGGTATTGGTGCTTCTAATAGCTTGGAGGAGGCTATTAAGGTTAATGAGATGAAATATAAGCCTGCTGGTGGTGAGGGTGAAGAGAGTACCGAGGAGAAAAAGGATGAAACAACTGAAGAAACCAAACCTGAAGATGAACCACTTCTAAATCCATCCCTCTATCGTCAGTTACAATCAACACTTGGATACACTACCTCATCTAATGCACTAACAGAAGATGATCTCAATAAACTATCAACCCATCATGAAAGTATACTATCAACTCTCAATGATGCCGTAACAAAAGCCAAGGATGAGGCAGGTGATATGGAAGTCTTACATGCCTACATGGATATTGCACGTTATTCAGCACGCACCTCAACAAAAGACGCTGCATTAACAGCATACGAACAGGTATTATCATTACCTAAATTATCATCCGGTAAAAAGTTAGATGCACATCTCGAAATGGCACGTGTATGTTCATTTTGGAATGATAATAAAAAATTAAAGGAATTATTGGAGGGTGCACAAAAAGCAATTGCCAATGGTGGTGATTGGGATCGTCGTAATCGATTAAAGGTATACCAAGCATTGTCAATGATGTTAGTTCGTGATATGGAAGGTGCAAGTAAATTATTAGTGGAAGGTATTGCAACTTTTTCATGTACGGAATTATGTGATTATCCGGAATTTATTACCTATGCGATTATTACCAATTTGTTGTATTTGAAACGGACTGAGTTGAAGAAGAGTATTATTGATGGTAGTGAAGTGCTTCAGGTTGCTAATGATATTCCCGTGGTGGTAAGTTATTTGTTTTATTGTTGTATGTGTGTTGGGGTTTGCGATATTGTGTGCCTACTTCTTCAACTAATATTCATACATCTCTTTCCCCATACCCCATTATACTCGCAGCTTCAATTAGCCAACACCCTGTACGATTGTGATTACAAGGCATACTTGCACGCCCTCGTTGACCTCCAGCCTCATCTAATTGCCAATCGTTACCTCCAACCTCATGCTGGATACCTCCTCCGTGAACTACACGTCTTGGCCTTTCAGCAGTTCCTCGATTCATACCAGTCAGTAACACTCGAGAGTATGGCCAAGAGCTTTGGTGTTAGTACTGACTTTTTGGATGTACAATTGAGCCGTTTCATTGCCGCCGGTCGATTAACTGCCAAGATTGATAAGTACGGTGGAGTTGTCGAAACGAATCGTCCCGATTGGAAGAATGCTAGGTATCAGGAGATGATTCAGAAGGGGGATTTGTTGTTAAATCGTATTCAAAAGTTGGGCCGTGTTGTTGATTTGTAAATAGGAATAAGCAGATGGGTTCTGATTGGTGGATATGAGAAAGACTTATGGGGGAGAAGTCTAGACAGCCAAATAAGTTCAAGTAGCTTTTACAATATTATTCTACACTATAGATTCCTTGTTCTGTTTTAGGTTTGACTGCTGTTTAGGCTTTTTCAATACGACGGCGGCGTTTGTGTCTACGCTCAGTCGGAACCTTGCCTGGTCTAGATCTATACTCAGACGCCTCCTTATATTTGATGGTACGGCCTGCTCTATACTCAGTCGCCTCCTAATTCTTGAGGGTATGGCCTGCTCTATACTCAGTCGCCTTCTAACACTTGAAGGTATTCTTTTCCTGCTTTTTGTTGGTTTCCCCCCAGCGGGAGAAGGATCAGTAGCTTGTTCCTTCTTTTAAGGCTTGACTTTATACTTGATACCACGCCCTACTTCTATAATGCTTCTTTTTGCTGTTCAATGTGTTGGGTCTCCGAGTCAGACTAGACCTCAGCGACTGTATAGGTTTTCTTGACTTTCGTCTCCGTTCACTGGCTTCTATCTTGCTTGGTAGACGACTTATTGTCAATCTCCTTTTCTTTCGTTGGTCTTTATTGTCGACCTCCTTTTCTTTCACAACACCGACATCTTCACTTGGCTTTTGATTCTCCTCGTCAATAACATCTGATGTATTAGACTGATCTTCTATTTGACCCTCTTCCATGGAAACAACTCCTGCTGTGTCCATTTGGCGGCCTTTTCTATCTTGGGAAAGCAGATGTTCCATATTATGTTCTTCCTTCATCTCAGCTCTTCTCTTCAATAGATATGACACGCTTATAACTGACAAGATGATCCAAAGTAGTCCAACACAAGCCCCGACTGTTACAACTATGTTGTAACTTTCTTGGGTTACCTCTTCGTTGTCAGCGGTGCTTATTATCAATTCTTCTTGACCTTCTATAGTAGGCTGGCGTGTTGGTGGGTTTGTTAGTTCAATAACAACCGAACTTTCTATTTTGTCCATTTCCTTAAAGTAAGTATAAAATACCGCTTGCTCATTCAGTAGGATGAGGAGCTCTTCTTCATACTCATTAATAGTAGCGGTGATCAGGTTGCCAAGTAATCCAAAGGGAAGACTAGCAACGGATATACGTACAATGCATGTGATTTCAACCGAGGGTATTGGAGTATCTTCCTCCCGCTTGGACTTCAGTGATCGAGTATTGCCTCTTGACGACATGAAGATACCTTCAGATACCATTTTATGATGCCAAAGATCAAGACCGACGATTACCAAAGTCTCCTCGGTATGGTGAACAAGAAATGTTTCCAGTGTCTCAATTAACTTGGCTGCTTCTTGGTCTGTCATGTCTCTTGCAGGCACATTGCGAATCAGAGTTCTTATATTGACTTTCATTGATACAATAGGGCTTGAGGTAGGGGCTGAAGTTGATGGCGATGCAGATGGTTTTGGATTGGTGGGTGTCAATGTTGGATTGCCTTCATTCATTATAGTTGGAGTCTCAGTCGCCATGCTCTCCTGAGGAGATGATATTGGAGAACTACTACTCACAGGAGACATAGTCGTTACCTCAAGAGTGGGAGAGCTACTCGGAGGTACAACCGTGGGAACATTTGATATCGTGGGTGCAATGGTCGGCACTTTGGGGCATCCGCCGTCGCTTTCCAGTTCCAAGACTTGGCCATACACACTATAGGGACTGCAGGGCAGACGATTGTACGCAATCGTACCCAAATACTGCCTAGGTCCTCTATAGAAGAATGCTTCTTCAGAGGATGGAAAAGGGTAGAAAAGCACACCCTCTCCTTCATATATTTCTATATCTTCGGACTCTTGTTGGACGAGTTCGTCACTTGAGGTGCCATCGCCAATCTTGTATACCAGATCTCTAGTATCAGTTGTAATATAGAAAGCTCGAGTACCCTTATCTCCACCACCGCCGGGGATGGACACCGGGGTAAATGTTTCTTGAGGAATGGAAGTGTATCGTCCTAGACCTCTGTCTTGGGTAGTACCACTGGCGATGAGATCCCACCCGTCGTATGTTCCCTTGTAGTTAGAGTATGATCCTAATCGCGTCCAAAGCTCAAAGTTTACATCTTCAGTACTCTCAGTATAGAAGTCAAAACCATCAATCATTATAACGCCGGAGTTTTCCTTTGTGCGGACATTGAAGATGTATCCATAAGACGATGTAGTCGTTCCGCCTAGTTCAAGATCATCTTGACTACCTGTTACAATTTCTTGGAAGTAACTTCGACTTGGTGCAGAGGATGGCTCAGCCTTTATACCTTCAGAAGGCGATATACTTGGTATCATACTTTGAAATGTTGTTGGTGATAGTGTTGGCCTCTGTGAAGGTTTGCGTGTTGGCCTTGGTGTCACATTTCCCTTTTGTTGAGCTTCAATCCCCTCTACTCGTTCAAAGTAGCTTCTGCCTACTTGACTTCCTCTTTCTCTTAGTGTGGATACTACCTTCTGTCCCTGTCGATTGATTGAATCCTCTACGATATTGCCAAAATTTATATAAGGTGGCGGCCGGTAATCACCTGTTATTGTCATGGAAACATCCAAGGCAGAGGAACCGGTGGGTAGCATTCGTTGAGTGATGTTGTTGATCTTCAAATGTAGTCCGTCTTCATGCCATCCCATCAAACTTCTGTATTGATATCGTTCTTCCAATTCTCTTCGAGTTATAAGAGATTGTTCACCCAAGTCTACATCATCAAGTGCAACTCCTTGATCTTCAACGATGCCTCGTAGGGTTTTCAAGAGTGTATATTTCAATACATCACTATCCTCTCCTTGCATCTCTTGCATGTCACTACCAAGAAGTGTAACGAGCATATCTGCTACTAATCTTTGCAATTCTCCTTGACAGTTTGTAGCCGCAAAGCATTTACTACTATCACCAAGACATGCATCGTCATCACCACCTGGACAGGGCATACCACATGTTAGCATAGCGTCTGCCCAACTACCCCCGCAGTAGTTTGAAGTGCCCGCATTCACTATTGTATCCTCTACTTTATCAATGACTTCTTGTACCTCATCAATAACTTGACCATTATTATCAATCTTGTGATTACATCCAGTAAATTTGAAACATTCATACCCTATACCCAATAAGTTTATACAATCCGAATCTTTACCAGATTGGCAATTATGTGTACATGAATTGGCAGCTGATTGCCAATCTTTACCGCAGTAAAAATCAAGTGATGCATCATATACATCTTCTTGGGATGATGTCGGATTAATAATAATGGAAAGGCATAAAGTAATGAAGAGTAGAAGGGCTGTTGACATTCTTAATCGTTTGAGGTACTTTATCATTGTACAATAATATTACTCGGTTTATTCCGTTAAAGTATTTGAATAGTGTGTGACACTTCCCGCATTGATTTCGGAGATATTGCAAAATGTCAAATCAATTAATAATTAAGCCTCAATTTTATTTGCACATTAGGTAATAGAGTTATTATATATTTTCTTGCGATATAAACACTCAGTATTGTTACTGGTATGATCAGCTAAAGTATAGACATCGTTATTAATACTACCAATAGAAGGGGCGCTTCCTACGCCGCTAAACGTAGGCTATGTAGTCGTCAAATACGAGTGACTAAACAAACTCTCATAAAAAGATACACCGTTTCTTGCATCTGTATCTTGCGTGTCAAAGTCCCGCAAATGTGCGAAAGATCGAAAGAAGATCTTTGTGGCCACAACAAAGTCGAGAGATTGGCGTGTTTAGATCAATAAAGGAATTGGAATAGAAATAGATAACCGTGTTAATTATTGTGACATTAATCTAAATTAACCATGGACTTATTAGACATGTCACCAAGACGAAGGGCAAAGCGTGATAGACAGTACACACCAAAGTCATCAACAAATTCCACCAATGCTGGATCGGTACACGTGACAAATCATAAATCAAATACAACAACAACCAATAATTCAACTCTATCTAAATCTGATTATGATTTAATCCATGCTTATCCCCCCACCATTAATAACTCTCGTAAACAACGACGTTCTTCATCACTTGACACGAATAATTTGGCATTCAGTAGCACATCAACGTCTTCAATTCTTGATGGTCTACCTCAAAAGCAACAACAATATGCAGGAATGTCATCAGCCGCAGCATGCATTACACTTGAACTACCAAATTCTTCCTTCACCACTAATTATTCAGGTAGAGGACGTCCACCCAAGAAACAACAGTCCTCCTCAACAAATACACTTGAACTAACCACAACAATTGGTCATAAAAAGCGTGCTGCACTACCAATCTCATCACAAACCATGACTAAATGGCGTAAATCAACAACTAATTCAGTCTATAAATTCAAACCAGTATACACACATCAATTCTTTACCAATGAACAAATTATGGGATATAAACCAACCACACTTGGTATACAACAGGCTGAATTAGTTGCGTCTCATTTAAAATTAGGGGAGCATGGATCATTCAGTCATCATAATATTGCGGGATATACATTATCAATACAGGTACGGTTAGCACCTAGTTGTAGGAAGAGTTGTTTAATTGTTGAAGTTGTTAATACAAATGAACCTCCTCCTGTTCAAGAGAATGATAATGTTAATAATATGGATTATGAAATGATTGAAGAAGAAGATGCACCCAAGAATATCTGTCTCGAGGCTTTGAATGAGGTATCAAAATTGAAGATATTGGATTTAAAAGATAGGCCTAGGAAAGCAACGGGACATGCTTGTTGCAAGATTGAGGGATGTACAAAGGCTGGATCAGGTCCCTCGAAAGATGATTTGTGTAAACGTCATTTTACATTATTTAAGATGGCTGGTAGGAATTCACAGACTGGGGAATTTTGTGCTGCTGCTAGTGCTGCTATGAGTCCAAAGAAATCATCAAATAATAAGGGAAAACAATGTGTAGAAGGAGGCAAGCAACAACCCCTTGCGTATGATTCCCCAATTGATGTCTTATGTCCAACACAAGTGTTTAATCTGAAAATCTTACCAGATCGAGATCGGATTAAGAAACCAAAGGGACATCAGTTGTGTAAAGTTTTAGGTTGTGGTCATAACCGCCGGTCTCAGAAGGATGACATGTGTGGAAGTCATTATAACATGTTCAAGGCGGCTGGTAGGAGTACGAAGGAGACTGGTGAACGGGATGGGGTTATACCGCCCCCGCCAGTGAAGAAGAGGGGACGAGGACGACCACCCATAGCAAAACCTGATACTCTCCTCGAAGAGAAACCTGAGGTAAAGAAAGGTCGGGGACGTCCACCAAAAGCAAAGCCTTCACCTGTTCCTCTTCCTCTACCTGAAGAACCCGATACGGTAAAGAGGGGAAGAGGACGGCCACCCAAATCAGCAAAGAAAGTTCGCAGAGTATCAATTATCACCACGGAAAAGAAAGGTGCAGATTCGTCACGGTTTAGTAGGAAACCATCCCAAGATTCCTTGTCGGGCGTTTCATGGGATGGAGATGATGAAAATGATGGTGAGGAATATGAAGTACCGACAAGTAGCGCTGCTAGTAGGCAGCAAGGAGGGAGGAAGCGCAAACGATCATCTCCCAAGAGGGCAAGTTTACAAAAAGAATCCGTGTTGCTATCGTTGGAGAAAGATTTGTCAGTTGATAGTGCTGTTCTACCCGGAGAAGAGGTAAATGGAAGTGGTGGTAAACGACGACGTGGCCGACCTGTTAAAGCAAAGAGACCTTCACCCGCTAGACAGGTAACTGATGTATCGGACAGTCCTTCGTCTGATGAGGAAGTTGTCGAATCCCCTCGAGGAAATGGAACAATTAGTCCATCGTCTTCTATTGTAGCATCTGAGAGGATGAGTGTCAACAGGCTCGTAACCCAAATCGCTGCCGGTCTGCCAGGGGTGACATCAATTCTAGTCAAGGATGAATACAGTACCGACTTTAAGATTTTATCGTCAAGTATTAATTCTATTGCCGAGGTTGAGAATGATTATTTGGATGAACCAGTTGGCAAAGTGATTGGTGGATATTCAAGGGAGAAAACGGATATGAGCGTCACAAGTAGTGGTGGTATCCAAGGCCCATCGACCGAGGGAAGGAAGAAGGCAGCCAAGGGAAACTTTGTGCTGACCTTGGCTGATATGAGAACAGATAAGGATGGAAGGAGGTACCATGATGAAGTGGAGAGGGCTGCCCCCTGGTTTATTGAAATTGCATCTCGTATTGAAGTGGGAGTGACAAGTGGCATCGAGGCTGACGGAGGATATTGGAAAGTGCTCTACTTGTTTGAGCAACATCGTCAGGGACAAGCAACCAAGTATTCTCTTGTAGGATATGTCACTTTGTTTTACCAAGGACTTCAAATGACTGTATGTCAGGCTGTTTGTCTGCCTCCGTATCAGCGTGCAGGACATGGAACTGAGATGTTACTTGCTGCATACGATGTGGGTGATAACCGCGAGATCCTCGTCGAGTCTCCTGCCCCAGCATTTGTGGCACTGAGAAATCGAATTGACTATGCCCTTGTGAGCAACCTCATTGAAGAAGAGAATCCTCTTATCCCTGCGGAGTTTACGCAACCAGCCCATTTGTTCGGCGCGGATGCTACTCCCCTACCTGAGAATATTCTCGCTCGGGTTGGATCTGCGTTGCACATCACTTCAAGTCAAGTTGCAATTGCGTATAATATTTGGAGGCTTGATCAGTTAGACAAGTCTATTCGTGAGACTACCGACCGAGACGTTGTCATGTCAATGGAAATGTCCTATAAAACGACCGTGAAGAGTACCTTGTTGAAGACATTGAGGAAAGAAGATGAACAAAAAAAGCAAGCAGCGATTGATCTTCAGAAAAAGAAGAAGAGAGGACGTAAAGCGAAGAACCCCAAGCCAGTTGTTGAAGTCGTCCAAGAGACTTACTTTGACTCAATGTCTACCGAAGAGCAAGCTGATCATCTTGAAATGCGCTTCAACAGCGCTCTTGTTCAGTATCGGGGAGCACTCAAGTAGAGAATCTGCTTTGTTATAAATTGTCTTGGTGTATTGTAGGACAGTGTAGGATATAATCTAGTATATGTTTTCATCTTGACACAAATGTTGATTTAAGCATTATAAATGTGATAGTGTACACTAATCCTCGACATAACACACACGTTTAACTCTGTGTGCATGTTATAAAAAGAAATGTGGATAAACCCACACATAAGATTTCCCATTATTGATAAACCCCTTTTATATTCTCTCATCAATCTAATTCCAAGTATCCCAAGTTGCAACATCTTCTTCCAATATTCTATTACCCATAGCTGTGTTAATAATTTAGCTTCACCCCCACATCAATTACTGTTTACCAATCTTCGAAGTCTTCATTTGGATTATAAGGTGTTCCCTTGACATCAGCACCATCGGGACCAGTAACATCCATTGCCTTCTTTCTACCATTATTATCAATTTCTACCCTGAATTCTACTGATTCATTCTCTGCCAAGCTACGGAATCCTTCAACATTAATTGACGTTTGATGAACAAATACATCTCCAGAATCGTCATCGGGGATGATGAACCCGTATCCTTTGGCTGTATCAAACCTTTAATAATATATATTGTTGTATTTTTGGACATATATGGTGACACATAAGTTCAAGTAAATAATGTGTGAGAGATGATGTTTTATACAGCCGACACAAAATTGCAATGTAGCTATATAGCTTTTTACTCACCACTTGACAGTTCCTGCAACCTTGGCTTCATCACTGATAAGTAGATGAGATATATAATTAGTCAGAGAGCAGCATAGAGAACATCAACATACAATATTGCAATAAAACATTATGTTTACCTCATGAAAAGTCGTGATGATGAAGTCCGGTCAACATTTGCAGGGGTAAAAGCTGTAGTAACAGCCAATGTAGAGAGGAATGCGAGTAATTTCATGGTGATATGATATAAGGTGACGGCAAATTAAAATTAGTAAGTTTGATAGTGGAATGATAATTTGTGAGGCAGAGCTAAATTGCGTTCAATCGCTAAATTGTTCACATTTCAAGGTTTTATTTGATTAATTAGCTCTAGAGAAGTTGATATAAGGCAAGCAGGGCGCCACTCTTTGCTCAGTTATATCCGTATATCCGTATTCATTTGTGTCAATAGGCTGTTGTATAGTTTAGGGTCGTCCAGGGTCGTCTAGGATATCACCAACTCATTATTTTTATAATCGGTTCACTAAAGATACAAAAGATTTTGTATTACTGATACAATACAATTAGGAAAAGATTTCGTATTACTGATATACAACGATGTCATCTCCAAAAAAGCAGAAGTTCTGCGGTTTCTCCACCGCAAGTGAGTTTATGAATGGTACTAATAATACAGCAGTGGGTGGTGGTGTAAGAAATACTACTAATGATGAACACCGACAGGAGGTGTCAAACTCTACTACTACTAATAATAATAATAATACATTTATGGAGGCAAGAGAAATTATCTCAGCTGGGGGTTTCTCGACCGCCAAGGAGTACATGGAATCAATTCCTACGAAAAGTGAAGAGACTACTGCTCCTCTATTACAACCAGGTCAATCTTCGTTCGATGTACTATTGAAAGTTCGGGGTTTACAGTATCACAAAGAAAATCTCGAATCACTTGAGAGCTTGTCTCTTCATAGAGATGTAAAGAATTTGTATGGTAAGCTCAGTATATTATGATTTATTCTTATTATGGTACGTACAATTATGGTAGTATACCTCAACTTATTATTGTTCTTCATATGATTAGATGCAAATGCGATTGCTGTTCAAAATGCAAAAGGGGGAACCATTGGGCATATTGCCAAGGAACAGGCAGCACAAATTGCGCAATCAATTGACTCCAATACTATCAGTTTGGATAATGTATCTTTGAAAGAACAAAAGGATAATATCATGATTATCAAATGCTCTGTCAATCTACTCGACGACAATAAGAGAGAGGACTTTGTATCAGTAATTCTACCAAGGATTGTTCGTGTTCAATCCAAATTTACAACACAAGAAGTCAAGTACTGCAAGAAGAATAGTGTTACTATTACAAATCAGGCAGTCAAAGTGCTTGCTAAAGGTATTACAGATCAGGACTCCGAGACCGCCACGACGTGCAAGTTTGATATAACAACATTGGAGAGTCTACCTTGGAAGAAGAATGCAGATGGTAGTGTGGCAACTTGGCCGCCAAGTCAAGACTTCCTAGACAGCCTTGGATATGGAGCAGCTAATGATGAAAAATGGTGGCAAGAAAACACGGGTTTAAAAGTGAGTTCACAATCTTCTTTCGTGCCTTTACATTTTAATGTTGGCAAATGTATACTCACTGTTAACTTTCTCTTACTCTAGCCACCTTCAGTGTGGACTGTCGCCGGGGCTCTCGACTTGTTGCCAAAGATTTCAATATCGGCAAGTCAGAAAGCACGAGCAGCCGATGTACTTGAAGATGCTATCCATGGTGTGACGAATGTGTGGTCTGACACGACCTTGGGAGAAGTTCGGCATCTAATGGAGAGTGATAAGTTTTGGTGTTACCGTTCAAGTGATGCTTTTATCAAGGCCTATGGTGGTCCGTACATTCTTGGCCAACAAGAAGATAAGTTGAAACTTATCAAAGGCAATCCCCACACTCCACTTACCGACAAGATTTGCCGTGGTCACAACGTTGTATATGAGCTGGTTCACATGACCAAGCCTCCTGCACCCGGCTTTAATACTTTGATCTTTGGCTTGAACTTGAGACGTTCGGGATTTCATTATCATCAGGACACAATTGCAAATCTCAAGGCGAAGAATGCTCCACTAGTGGGGAAACAACCAGTCGTCACGACGGTATACTATGAAAAACCAGATGAGGACAACGGCAAGGAGCTAGTATTGTGGAAACCGCTCCTGAATTTCACACCTCGTTTCAAAGACGATTCGTTGTACAATGCAGCGCGTGGATGTCAAACATATCACGGGATGGTTCATGTTCAAAGAGCTGGTCTTCAATCACATGCTCAGCATGGTATCTTTCACACACCAGTCTTTGAAGAAGGAAAAGAACAACCCACTGCCGATCCTCGGAAGGGGTATCGTGTGGCAATCACAGCTCGTATCACTTACCCTGATAGTGACAAGATGCTAGAGCCATATTTGAACACTTACTGCCGTACAATTGGGCCTCAAGGAGACAAAACTCTTTGCCTCTCGGATGAGTAAGGTGGTACTCTGTATATCGCTTGGAGCGGTGCAGCAGACTAAACCAGCAAGATTAGTGAGTTGAAAGTCTCCGGGGAAGGGGAGAGTGAGTGTGCAGTTTGTTGTGAAAGAACAAAGAGAGGGGAAATATATGCTTAGTAACAACAATTAGTAACAACACATCCGAATACACTGACTGCATACTTAAGTGTTAGTATTTGTAAGTTAGTGTTGTTGCAGGTTGCAGGAGTCTGTCCGTCGTCTCACCCCAATTTACATTCTCATATTTTTTCTAACCACTCCTGCATCATTTCAGCATACTTTAAGTTGTTGCCTACATATAACTAACCCTCCCTGTACTATTAGTATCAGCTCTTATATATTTGCAATAAATCATGTCGGATACTAGTGAAAAAACTGCCCGAGAGGCGATGGAGAAGTCTCGAATTGAAGTAATGAAATGTGAAGAAGAAATTAAGATAATAAAAAATGGTATCAAGGCAGCTGTAGCAAAGGCTAACAACGCGAATAGTTTGAATGTATCAGTTCATAAAGTTAAGTCTACATCAGCAGAAGAAGGAGGTAGTGGTATTGAAGATACAGCTGCAGATGATGATTCACCTACAACATTTAAGGTGCATCTATCCTCACCTATCGAAGAACGTACAATTACACAACTATTTGATCCATTAAATCCTACTGCCGAAGAAAGTCTTGCAATATTTGAATCTGTGGAGACATCTAATGCATTACTAACAGTGGAGGCGTATAGTAGTAAAGATGCATCGACTAAATTGGTATCAGCGGCACACGATTTATTACCACTTTGTCAAGACATGGAACTGTGGAGGAAGGGCGGAGATAAGAAAACTACAACATTGGAGATTGCAATTGTTGCAGAGAAGGGAATAGATGATGTAGACGACGAAGATAAAAAGGTAGATATCACTGCTGATAGTGAATCTTGGGAAGATGCAGTGGAAGAGATAGAGAAAGATGCACCTAAAGAAGAAACGCCTAAAGAAGAAACTGAAACTGATGAAAAGAAAGATGATACACCTAAAGAAGAAACTGAGACTGATGAAAAGAAAGACGATGAAACTCCTACAACAACAACTGATGAATCGGTAGAGAATGAAACACCCGCACAAGATGAAAGTAAAGCTGCATCCGCAATCCAACTTCCTTTATATACAGTTACCATTCAACTTGAGTATACTCCATCAAGTAATGATCTGCGTGATTCTTTATACGAAGCACTCAATGAGGTTAGTAAACGAAAGGTAGCTGCAATTGAATCATTACGTAAGAATGCTGGCCTAGTCAACCGTGCAAAGGCATCAGAAGCCAGTACGAGTGGTAGTGGGGAAGTTGTTAAATCAGGTCCAGCTGTGAAGGCAGGCTTCCTGAACAAGAAACCTAGTGAGGTAGCTCAACCTTTTTGGAAGCGATGGTATAACAAAACAATTGGTCCCCAGAGTATGCTTTGGGTTGTTGGTCCTATTGCTAAGAATTATGTTATCTTTGCGGGAGTATCACTCTTCATTCACTGGAAAGGTGATTTGTTGGCATTACCTGCACCACTGTAAGTTGTTTTATTGCGATATAATGAATTGCTGAGAGATCAACAAACAGTGTATGAAGGTATTGCCTACTAAACTAACAATAATGATACCTAGACAACATTTAATGACATTTACAAGTAACTAACTTCTGTACACTTTACAAATAAATCACTCTACCAAGATAACAAAACCTATACAAGGTTGGTCGTTTCTGTTGGTTGCTTTCCAAATGTTGGTAACTTGATTTTGGGTAACTTAGCCCAGGAATTCATGTACTGTTCTTTCAATACTGTTGGATCCGAATCGCTATCGTCGCCATCAAAGAACTTGGCAATTGACTTTCGCACAACGCGCGCGCGTTCGGGATCGAGATCTTTAAGCATTTGCTTCTTGATTTGAATACTATCTCGTAATATCAACAACTCTTGCAGACCAGCCAGAGGAACTAAGACCTTTCTAAAGACTTTGTCTGCCCCTCTGGAAGATGCGCGTTGTAACGATTTGTGATGTTGAAAGAGAGTCGATTGAAACTTCTGTTAGTATTGTGGTTTAAAGGCAGTCAGACAAAAGCAAACTAAGTTCAAATGAAGTATCAAATTATAGGAGTCTTCACATTGAACATACTGGATTCGCATGAACAATACTAACGCGGACTTTCCTGAACATTGGAAGCATCAGATAGACGGTTGTGAAGATGATCAGAGTATAAAACCCAGGGATACGACCTAACCATGCCTCTGTTAAATCCATAATGAGAAAGAGACAACCATACACTGCCCAATAAGTTAACCAGTACGTATCATCTTCGATCTCATCATCCAACTCTCATTTTGTTGTACTTGATAGTTTCATCTGTAGCAGCGGCAGTCACTGGAAGATGCGCGTTTCGCAGTATATGAAAATGAAGAGAGACGAGAGTAACTTATGTTAGCACAAGTTCACATATGCATAGATAATAATACAAACGCTGACTTTCCAGAGCACACAAATGGATATACCGTCCCGATGGCAATAGCTATAACTCTCTTTAAACCCGCTGGTAAAAACATGAAGATAATCCAAATGAGATACAGATGCACGGCGTTTGCCAGCGTCTGATGGATATAAACGATGAAGTTGCTCATCTTTCTTTGTAGAGGTTTTAATTTTGGCCCCAGTAATGGCTCAGTGATCTTATCATAAACCAGAGCAGCACCGCATGTTAATGGAAAGTACAACCAAAATGATGCAAATATCAAACTTCCCAACCAAACTGTACTTGTCTTGCTACCAGTCTCCATGATTTTATCTACCCATGTTGTAAGCATAAAGAGGACACCACCCAACATCCAGTACTGTAACCACTCCTTGTCATCTCCCTAAGATTGTGCATCATATTTATTGTGTTAGAGTAAAGATTGAGTGATCATGTAATTGCTTCATACTCTTCTGTTCTTACCTCCTCCGGAGTACAAACAGCTTTCGTTGCTCGATACACTGGATATACTGATGCGACTAGAGCGACCGTTAAATCTGTAAAGATATACGATGCAATATTTGTGGGAAGGAAGATAACACAAGAGATTGCTGCTCCAATGTAGAAGGCATGTATCTTCAAATCTTGTCCTCTATTGGGTTCAATGAATTTGTACGACGATGACACCGCTGCAAGGACTGCAATGGAACAACCGATGGATATCCACATACTATTTTCACCTTCATTAGACATATTATATTGATCGACGCGTCCTATAGATAAAGCTTGTATAGAGCTGTGGACACGGCGGCGACTACGGTGTCTAAAAGTAGAGAAGACCATTAACGATATGAAAAAGATACAAAGTAATACTAACTGCTCACTGCTGTCTCATAATTTAGGTGCTGTAGCAAGAACCCTTTTTAATAGTCAACAATCCCCGCCATTACCACAGAATAATATCAGCAACTTATTCTTCCTAGCGCTTCGGTATTATCAAATAAAGGAGTACCAAGAGTTACTTCACAATCCAAAAATTTCACCTAATACTTTTGTACAAAAAAATAAGATATAATGTCAGAGTGGGTTGGTTGTTTCTGTTTGCAATGCATACGTGAAAAGGAGGTTGGTGTAGTTGAGGATTTAGGTACGTATTTACTGTGTGGTATTAATATCTATACCTTTATATATATATATGTGGGTGGCAGATGTATATGTATGTGGAAGATAGGTTGATGATAAGATTAGAGGGCTGCTCAATGTCGTGCACTTAAGATATGTTCTCCTCAGGATATTGTGGAGCATATTGTAACATATCTTGGTATATTATATCAAGCAATTAATCGTGTTGTTTGTGGGTGGAAAATTGTATTTAGTATTTGTATGTGGACCAAAGATCAATAAACACTCTTTGATGTGGACACAAGTTAGGCATTTATGTTTTTATATTATGATATGTCTTGTCTAACAATACCCATTTATCTTTTGCAATTTGTAGGTCAATTTAAAAGATTGGTAGGAGAAGGACCAAGCTGTGTTCTCTGGCCATTGCAATCTGTTGTTGGTCGTCTGTCATTGAGAGTTCAACAGTTGGATGTCCTAGTGGAAACAAAAACTAAGGATAATGTGTTTGTTCAAGTTGGTGTGGCAGTACAATATAGGGTGGTAACTGAATCAGCCTATGATGCATGGTATCGTTTGACTAGTCCAACAAGTCAAATTCAGGCTTATGTATTCGATGTCATTCGGTCGACAGTTCCTCGTATGGAGCTTGATCAGGCATTTGAAAGTAAGGATGATATTGCCAAGGCAGTGTATGACCAACTTCAAAATGTTATGAAGGATTATGGTTACTCTATTGTCAACACTCTGGTTACCGACTTGGCACCTGACAGTAAGGTGAAGGCAAGTATGAATGAGATTAATGCTGCACGTCGTCTCAAGGAGGCTGCCTCGCATCAAGCTGAAGCTGACAAAGTTCGACAGGTAAAGGCAGCCGAGGCAGAGGCAGAGGCTAGGTACTTATCTGGTTTGGGTGTAGCCAGGCAACGTAAGGCTATTGTACAGGGATTGCAGGCATCTGTATCCGAGTTTAGTGGTGAAGTTGAGGGTGCCAAGCCTAAGGATGTGATGGATATTCTTTTGCTCAGTCAATACTTTGATACATTATCAAGTGTTGGTGCGAATAGTTTGATTCTGGAACATGATCCTGCTACTGTTGCAAATCTACAGAATCAAGTCGGTGCATCTTTCATGACTTCGACTGATATGAAAAAGAAAAGGACGGATCTCTTGGCCTAAGGTTTCCTGGTTTGATTGGTTGATGAGTTATGATGTAACTGTTTCCAGTTTGTTGTTTTTTATTATAATATCTATGTTTAGTCATAAATTTAGATTTCCTGTGATATATATGATTAATGTGTACAGTGTTTAGTATCGTTAATGCGAAATTGTCAAGCGCAAGGGAGTGCACATAGTAGGAATAGGCCGGAGGGGGCAGACGAGGGGTTTTTAACCAAGTAGATAATAGGTTTCGCCCCAATTTTAGATTTTTTTAATAAACTCAACTTCTCCTGCCTACATAAGCTAAAGAAGCGGCCCCTGTTTGATACCGATATTGTACACTGTATAATATCGTTATATGTCTCTTGAATAGAAGAGGGTGGTATATAGTGCATATTTTTAGAGTAGTGCGCCGATTCTGTATGACAGCAACAAGAGTAACATAGTTGTGCACTTAATATCTCTTTGCAAAAAAGTTGATAACATTACAAATAACATCTGATATGGATCAAGCACATACAAGTACACCACCCACTGACAAAAATGGAGCTTTATTAACACCAGTAGAAGATTCAGATATTCCTTCGGAATTACCGCTAACTCCTCAAAGTACAAATAAAGGTATATCGGTAAACACGACATCTGATAATGAAGAAGTTCCTGAACTGCGACAAAATAAACAATCAACATCCTCCTCGCCAGCTGGGCAGGGTATAGAAGCTTCATTATGCAATACATCACCAGAAGATCAAGAACACTTGAAAGAATATACTCGAAACATGTCTGCACTAAGTACTTCAACAGTTGGTTCACAATCATCCTATGAAGTTCTTCAAGAACCCGAAACACCGAAAAGTTCAGGAGCATTACTATCGTCAATTTCAAATAATAATAAGAAAGGTATGAAGGAGGTACAATCTAGTATTACATTAGATGCTAGTTTACTATCTGAGAATAATACTAATACAACAGCAGTGCCGCCACAACAAACATTGGTACCGCCATCCAAATTAACTGTTGATTGGTTACCTCAAACTAGTGCTCAAAGTAGTGTACAGTCTGGCACAACTAATCATTCGGTTAGGGGTGAAGATGATGTTACTGAAACATCCTTTACAACCATGACAACAGCTGGTGATATGAATATAAGTGGTACAGCTGCAGCAACAGTAGATAGGCTACCATCTCGTCCAGTTGCAACAAATAACAGAGCACCAACAACTAATAACATTGCAAGATCCTCATCTTTATTACGTTCCTCTCCCCGCCCACCTCGTCATATGCGTGCAGTAGATTGGTGTCCTACAGAAGATTCAAATAATATTATTAGCAGTAGTAGTAATAGTAGACTTGGTAATACTGGAAGTAGTTCGGCACAATTAGCATCGGATGTTACCGCACGAGCTGTGAGATTAGGAGATGAAGCCACTGTTACGACTTTTGCCACCATGACTACAATGGGCGATGCTATGGGAGATGCTAGTATATTAGAAGTTGATAGTGAAGATGAGACTAGTTCAAGTGATGACGATAATGATGAAGGGAGTCAATCCATGGAAGATGCACACGAGGAAGCTGGTGTTGTGGATAAAATACCTGCACATAAATATTCCAAGACCAAATCATCCTTATCGGGTACAACCAATCATGCAGTGAAAGCATCTGATGATCAAAGTGTGGTAACCTTTGCAACTATGACAACTGCAGGTGGCATTAATATGGAAAATACTAGCACTCAAGAACAGCAACAAGATATGGTTGATAAAGTCCCCTCAATACAAAGAGTTACAGACAATACATCAATAATAACACATGACACTGTACAAATGGGTGATAATGAGTCATTGGCAACTTGGGCAACATCAAACACAATGGGAGGGCAGTTTACAGGACACGTTGTGGATCATGTTCCAAATGAGGGTGTTACAACCGAGGGCGGTGCCGCCGGTGATGGAGGTGCAGGTGATGGAGGAGAGGCTGATACTATTGGTACAAGTAATGCAGTGAAGGATGATCCAAGTACCATGACATGGACAACAGCTGCAGGTACAAGTGCAGGGGAATCGGCAATTCAAGAAGTTTGTGATGCAATACCAACATTTGCTGGTGGGGGTACTGGTATTGGTACCGGTCGATCAGTAGTATCAGGTGTTACTAGTCAGGCGATTAGAGTTATACCTGACGATAGATCAGTGGCGAGTTTTGGTACCATGACAACAATGGGTGATCTTGGCAGTATTATAGAAACAGAAGTACTTGAATATGATGATGTGAGACCAAGATTATTCTCGGATGCTATTGATCGTGCGGTTGTTGATGTAATTCCAGAGGCAGGTAGCTCTGTGGCAAGTGGGACAACTAATAGATCTGTTCGAAGTGAAGACGAGTGCTCCGCAACAACTTTTGGGACGATGACTACAGCTGGAAGAGATCGGAATGAAAATGAGAATGAACAAGTTGATCAATGCAAAGACGTCGTGGACAAAGTCCCACTTTATCCAAATGAAAATGGCACATCTATAGTATCGGGCACAACAAACCATGCTGTGAGGGGTACCGATGATCAAAGTGTAGCAACATGGATTACTACTGCATCTAATGTGAAGGGGCATATAAATGAACATATCGTTGATCAAACGCCACCATCATTTAAGGATGCTGATCAATCTATGATATCGGAAGCTACCAACTTTGCGGTGAAAGATGCGGATGATCAGAGTGCAGTCACATGGAATACAATGACAACTGCCGGCGTTCGGCCTCCGGCTCCTCCCTCCACTGCGCAGCCGTACACGGTTGATAGGGTGCCATCTTTTAACAAGGGGCAGCAGGCTATGGGGAGGTCAACTGTCTCAGGTATTACTAACCAAGCAGTACAAATGAATGATGATCAATCTTATACATCGTTTGGTACAGGTGTTGGAGATAGTAGTTTCTTGGATTCTTCAAACAACAGCCGTAGAATGAGTGGAAGCAATATGGTTGATAGAATTCCTTCCTCTGCGGCTTCAGCCATGTCTGGTAAAACTGATAATGCTGTGCGTTTAGGTGATGATTTGACTGAGGCAACATTCGGTACGCTCACAACTACAGGGGGTGATCGTAGTGATGAAAACGATGAAGCAACGGGTATACTTCGAGAAAGTCGTTACAGCCGACCAGTGTCGAGATCGACATCTGATTCACAAATGGCAGGCAGTATTGAGCAGAACAGTATGCCCATTGACGCTGGAGAGTCCGTCTCAAATACACACATCCTTCGTGCAATTGCTGATCTGAGACTTCATGTTGACTATAAGATGGGAGAACTTCAGGAGGTAAACCGACGGGAGAGTGAACGAGTCTTGCAAGTTGTACAGCAGGAGCAAACGAAACGAACAGCTCTCGAGGCAAGACTTCATTCTCAGCTCCTTTTGCAAAGTGAGAGTATGGTTGCAATGGAATTGAAACTTCTCCGTTTGGAAGCAAAGGTTGCTCAAAGACAAGGTCGTCAACAGCCAAGACAATCAGGAGCTACTAGTACAGGAACAACGACAACAACAGCCGATAGACTGCCTCCGATAGCTGCCAATGCTCCTTCTACACCTAATCAAAGTGACGAGGAAGTTGACTCGTTCGATGAGCTCGAGTTAACACCTCGCGGTACCAATCGGCGGTCAGTTGGGGCAGGTTTGTATAATAGTAGCAATATACATAGAGGCGGCATGGGTCCGGCAAACATTGCCGTTGTTCGTAATAGTGGAGCTTCTGTCGCCTCAGCTGTAACTGCACAAAGTTTTGTCGAAGAGGGAGTTTCATTAACTCACGAGGATGAAGGAAGTGATGACGGAGATATTGAAGATGAAGGAGGTGGTGATAATGATGGTTCAGCATCGAGTAAGTACATGAAATGAGCACATCTTTTGTTACTTTGTCTTCCTTTAACCAGATTGCTGACTTTATATCTTTTTTATTAGCCCCAACCCAAAGCTCAAGAAATCGAATCACAAACTTGAGTAGCATTCTTCTTAATCCGATACACGGATCCAACGATCAAGGCATGACTACTCGAGCTGTGCGAGGTGAAAGTGATGGTATGTCGAGTCTTCCAACTTCTGTTACCAGTGCGACAATGGCATCAACCACTACTTTCACTACACGAGGGAATGAGAGCGTGGGCATTACTCGTATTCCTTCACGAAT